>Ga0207813_100149_pt1 | contig 53820 bp, 49 predicted proteins | sample A23E3SouthBayCA_2_FD_187730 | JGI IMG/M metagenome (GOLD analysis project Ga0207813, IMG submission 187730) | Aerobic enrichment media microbial communities from Eden Landing Ponds, California, USA - A23 E3 (4) (SPAdes) | ecosystem: Environmental > Aquatic > Marine > Unclassified | place... | reverse complement strand
GAACGCCAGCCGCTGACCCACCGTGTCGAGCTGCGAACGGGCTGCGCGTTCGCGCTGTCCCGACAGCGCGCCGGCGGCGGTGACGATCAACCCCGAGATGAGCACCGCCGTGATCGCGATGGTCAGCACGTGCGAGACCGTGATCGAAACCCCCCGTCGGTCTCCGCGGAGTCGGTCACTGCGCATCAGGCCACCCCCCGCTCGTCGGACGCGTTGACGGCCGTCGAGTTGTCCGCACCGACGCTGCGCTGGAGTTGGCGATCCACAACCGTTCCGGTGCCGACTCCGTCCAGGAAGTACGCCACTTCGTTGTCGAGATAGACGATCTCGCTGCGGCCGTCGCCGTTCACGTCACGGACCGCCAGTGGGGCGTCGTCGACGTTCTGCCCGACCTGGATGGGGGTATCGGTCGCGTTGATCAGCTCGAGGTCGCCGCCCCCGTCGACGAACGGGATCGACTCGATTCCGTCGCCGCTAAAGTCGTTGGGCTGGCCGACCGCCCCACCGTGGCTCGAGGGGAGGTCACCGGCCGCGAGCGTGTTGATGCCGCTGTCGATGTCGAAGTAGTGGAGGGTCTCGCCTGCACTGACGTAGACGAACTCGCGCTCGCCGTCGCCGTCGACGTCGGCCGGCCCGACCGCGGCGTCGGTCCCGCCGCTGTTGGAGGCGTTGACGACCTCGACCGGATCGCCGCCCGGTGTGATCCGGAAGATGCGGTTGCCGCCGGCGCCCGCATAGAACACCGACACCGGGCTGCCGTTCCACGTCCCGACCGCGAGTCGGCTCCTCGCGGTCTCCGCCTCACCGCCGGCGGTGAGCAGCCTCGACTCGTTCGTCGCGTCGACGATCCGGACTGCCCCGGTCGAGGTGACGTACGGCACCTCGGCCCAGCCGTCTGCGTCGAAGTCGTCGCTGGCGGGACCGATCACCTGCGCGTCGGTCTTGTTGGTGACCCTGACCGGGCCCTTGTGCCTATCCAGTGTACTCAGTCGGCCGGACGAGTCGTTGACGAACACGACTCCTCTCCCCGTCAGCGCCGGTGGCGGCAGGTCGACCGTCGAGGGCCCGACCCGGAGCACGGTGTCGAACGTCAGCGATGGCGCGGTGTAACGCAGGTCGAGCACGGCGGCGGCGAGACGGGGCACCGAGTACGGCACGTCGGTGACGTTCGGCCCGCCGTCCACGACGTTGTCGTCGTCGATGTCGCCGTCGACAGCGAGTCGATAGGTCCCTTCGGCCCGGGAGTCGTACGGGGCACTTCGCTCGACCCCGACGTCGTAGGGCTCGCTGACCGGGGCACCCAGTTCGCCGGGATCGTCGACAGTCGGGAACTCACAGTCCGTGCCAACGACCGCCCCTTCGGTCAGGTCGATCGTGAGACCGGAGGCGTTGGTTGCCTGCCGCTGCGAGAAAACACAGCTCTCGAGCACGCCCGTGTCGTCGATGCTCTGGAGATGAACTTCGTTTTGGGTCTCGTTCCAGTAGAGTTCGAGCCGCCACGCGTCGCCACCGCCGAACAGTGAACCCGAGGCTTCGAGTACGAACTCGGCGTTCTCCGTGGCGTTGTGGACCGGGAACCGGTAGAGCGTAATGCGCCCGTCGAGATCGCTCACGTCCCGCGCGACCACCCAGTCGGTGTCGTCGTCGTCGGCCGAGTCGAACTCCGTGTTCGGATCGTCGTCGACCACCAGCCCGCCGCTGCCGTTGATCGTGCGGTTCAACGAAACCGCCACCGTCGCCGCCCGCTCGCTCCCGACGGACCGGAGCAAGTACCCTTCGTAGCGCTCGATCTCGGCCGTGACGGTGGACTCGAACACGTACACCTCCCCATCGATGCTGTCCTCGGCAGCCGTCCCCAGCAGGGCCGGCACGTCGCCCTGGACGCTGTCGACGAACGTCTCGGCGTCGGCAGTCGTGGAGAGCCCCGCCCGCGGGGCGACATTTGAGGTGTACAGCCCGGTGTTGAGCACCGCCACCAGCCCGAGGAAGATCACCGCGATGGTGATGGCGCCGACCAGCATTAGTTGGCCACGGTCGTCGTCCATCACCAGATCACCACCTTGACCGTGACGACGTTGTAAACTGGGCCTTCGAGGTCGCCCGCGAAGTAGTCGTCTTTCCCCAGCTCGCCGATCCGGGTGGCGTTCTCTTCGGCCTCCAGGCTGGTACCGTCGAGTTGCGTCTGGTACTCGTGATCGTACAGCGTCACCGTCCGCGCGGCGACGGCGGCGTTCCCCGTCGGCTCGCCGCGCTTGAGCAGGACGTAGCGGTTCGTCGTCGATGGGTTCTCGGGGTCTCTCGTCTCGAGGTAGACGTTGAGGATGTAGCCGTCGTCCTCGAGGGCCGCCAGCAGGTCGCCGAACTTCCCGGGGGGGTTGACGTACTGGTAGCCGAATTCGGCCGGCGCGGTCGCCGGTGTCCCGACGAACGAGCCGGTGCCGTTGTTCCCCGAGACGTTCCAGTAGCGCAGGATCGCCGAGAGCGAGCCGTCGTCGCCTGCGGCCGCCAAAGCGTCTCCGGCGCGGGTACCGAGATGGGACTTCACGTCCCGATCGACCGTCCCCGCCGTCGTCGGCGTCAGTACGATCGCCTGGTAGGCGAGCACGACCGCGATGACCACCAGCATCGCCGCCATCACTCCTTCGAGCGTGTGGGCTTGCCCCCGGTTGGTCACCAGATACGCACCTCGATTTGACACGGCTCACAGCCCATGCTCTCGTTGACGGCGACCCGTCGCGAGATCACCACCGGCTCGTCACGGTAGACGTCGCCGACCGACCGCCCATCACCAACGAGGGTGACGTTAACGTGTGCTGACCGCGAGAGGCCGTACCGCTTCCGGAGATCCTCGCCCGTCGTCGACCCGAAAAACGCCGTCGTGTCCGTTCCGTTCAGCGTGACGCCCTTGTCGGTGATCTCGCCGTGGACGCTGTCGGCGATCCGCTGTGAGGCGACGGTGTCGGCGCTGTCGACCGGCGTCTGGAACGGCGCGAACACCGTCGGAATCAGGGCGAACACGAACGCCATGGTGAGGAGGAACACGCTCGCGCCGACCGCGAAGTCCTGCGTTGTTTGGCCACGCCGCCTCATACGACCACCACCCAGACCGCCAGCGCCAGCGTCTGCAGGATCACGACGAACTTCACGCCCGAGATGATCTGGGCGTCGCGGATGTAGCCCGAGATGAACCCCGAGAGCACCGCTTGTAGCGTCACGGCGTGCAGGAACAGCAGCGAGAGCAGTTGGGTGTCGATACTCGCGCCGAAGCTCAGCCCGCCGGCGCTGCCGCCACCGCCGCCCATCCCCGCCATCGTGTCCAGGAACTGCACCTTCAGGATCGCCATCACCGCCAGCAGCGTGAGGTAGGTCATCAGGATGATCGCCACCTGCATCCGGGTGCGGGACTTCCGCTCGCGCTCGATATCGTCCTGGTTCTCGGAGGACTGTGCGGCCGTCGAGAGCACGTCGGTGATCTGGCTCGACGCCTCCTGGGCCTCCGCGATCAGCTTGATCGTCCGGGCCAGCCGGGGGATGTGGTACTTGTTGTTGAACTCGACCATCGCCTCCCGCAGGCTCATCCCGTAGTTCACCTTCGCGTACATCACCTCGAACTCGTCGGCGAGCTTCCCCGTCGACGTGTCGGCGACGGTCTGGATCGACTCGAGCAGCGTCTGACCCGTGTCGTTGGCCGAGGAGAGCTTCCGCAGGTTCTCCGAGAGCTTCCCGGTGATCGACCGCCGGGTCAGCCCGTTCCACTCGTAGAAGAACGCCAGCGGCACGAGCGTCATGTACGAGGGGACGTAGAACCAGACGAACGTCCCCCAGATCGGGTTCGCGATCATCCCCTCCCAGGTCGTCGGCATCGAGCCGTCGACGAACAGCACGCCCATCACGGCCAGTGCCGTCGGCACCGTGAGCGCCAGTGTGAACAGCGGATTGTCCCGGAAGAACAGCTGGGGGGCCGCGAGCAGTTCCTTGGTCTTGTAGTTGCCCTCGCGGGACTTGATGCGGCTGAAGACGCTGAAGCGCCCGGTGAACGCCTCGATCAGGCCGAGGTGGAACAGTCCCTCGTCCTGACTGGCCTCGAGTCGCTCGTTCCCGTGCCCCGGGGAGAGGTAGCCGTCGCCGGGTTCGTCCTGCTTCACCGTCGAGATCATCACCAGGAAGCCGACGCCTGTCAGGGGGATGAGGGCGTAGACGGTCCCGTAGATCAACTGCTCTCGACCGCTGCCCATCATGCTCATCACGACGAGAATGATGATGAGCAGCAGGGGAAACAGCGACAGGGTCATGTACATCTCGCCGAACAGCTCGAGGGTCTCGAGGGTGGTCTCCTGTTCCTGCTTGGCGGTGCGCATGTGCTTTTCCTTCTTGTCGTAGAGGAACTGCTCCATATCGCCCCCGGAGTTGATGATCGAGAGCATGTCCGTGAGGAACTGCGAGAGCTCGTCGCTCGGCGTCTCCATCGACTGCTTGCGCACCGCGTTCCGGTAGTCGGTACCGAAGTACTCCGTCTCGTTGACGATGCTCTGGAACTCCTTTGCCACCTCGCCGTACGTGTCGTCGGCGTCGGCCATCGACTCGAGGATCTCGAGTTGGTTCAGCCCGCCGACCGAGAGCGCGTACATGTAAGAGACGGAGTCCGAGAGCAGCATGTTGATCTCCCGCTCACGCGCCGACGCCCGGGAGTAGGGGATCGCGACGATCGTGCCGAACCCCATGCCGAAGCCGATGCTCCCGAACACGAGCCCCGCCAGCAGGATGACCGCTGGCACCGTCGCCGCCTTCAGCGTCGCCGCCATCTCGGCGCTTCCGGCAGGAATGCCGAGGCTGAGGCTTTCGGGGGTCATCAGTCCGAGTTCGAACACCGCCCACCCGAGCAGGCTCCCGACCAGCCAGAGCGCGCCACCGATCAGGACGCCGACCGCAAGCGCCCGCGAGAGGTACAGTTCGACCGCCTGATTCATCCGGGCCTCGATCAGCTTCCCCTCGAGGTCGCTGACGAAGTCGCCATCCGAGTCGAACAGGAGTTCGTACAGCGGGTAGAACGCGTCCGCCAGCGCGCCGGAGTCGCTGTCGGGGCCCTCGCCGAGTTCGAGGCTCATCTACTCTTCTCCCTCCTCGTCGAGTGACCACGAGTCGACGTCGACACCGGTCTCGGACTCGTCGTCCGACTCGTCTTCGTCTTCGGGCACGCCGAGGAACAGATCGTCGAGATCGTCGGCGTCGTCAGCGTCGTCGGACTCGAACAGCGGGTCGTCGTCGCCGGCGTCGAAGGTCAGATCGCTCGGGTCGTTCCAGTCGTCGGATGGCTCTTCCTCCCACTGGATCGCCGGCTCGTCCGACTCGTCGTCGGCCGCGTCGTCGGACTCGCCACCGAACTGGATAGGGGGCTGGTCCGAGTCGTCGTCAGGGTCGTCCCACCCGAGCGGTTCGTCGGCAGCCCGATCGCTGGACAGTTCCTCGTCGTCGGACCCGTCGGTAGCCGCCCCGTTCTCGAACGGGTCGTCTGCGGGAGGGTCGTCGTCGAACCCGTCCCTGGTCGGAGCGTCGTCGAACGGATCGTCGCCGGTAGGGTCGTCGGAAACCTGGCTATTCGCGTCTGGCCCGTCGTTGAGCGGGTCATCGGCGGCCGGTTCCTCGTCAGTCACCTGCCCGTCCGAGCCGGCTTCGTCGCCGGATTGCCCATCTGGGCCGAGTTCCTCCTCGGACTGATCGCGCAGGGCAGAATCTTCCTCGGGCAGGTCGTCGTCGCCCGAACCTTCAGCGAACGGATTATCGATGGGTTGCTCGTGGTCGAACTGATCGTCGCTGGACGGCTGGTCGCCGACCCGGTCGCTGCTGGACTGGGCGTCGTCGAACCGCTCGGCGGCAGGCGGCTGCGCACTGAACTCCTCGTCGACCCCGGGACCGGCCTCGAACGCCTCGTCGACTGACTCGGGTTCCGAACCAGCCGCCGGCTCGTCGGTGGCTGCCTCGCCGTCGTCCGCCGCAGTCGCGCCGTCGGACTCGCCGGGTTCCTCGTCGCCGGGTTCGAGTTCGGGCATCGGCTCCTGATCCGGGCTGTCGTCGATCGCTTCCTGGTCGTCGCTCCCGGCGTCGATCGCGTCGCGGTCGGGGCCGTCGTCGGCATCGGCCCCCACCGACTCGGCTCCGGCGGGGAGTTCGCCGGCGGCGTCGTGGGTGGCCTCGACGTTGCCCTGCGGTTGCGTGTCGACCAGGGCGTCCGCCACCTCGTCCGGCGTCTCGCCGTAGTACTGCTCGAACAGCTCCTCCTCCGCACGGTCGAGGATCTGCCGTGTCTGGGCCAGAATTTCGTCGTTGGGGTCGGGCCGGGGGACCATCTCCTCCTTCTCGGGATCGATGTCGATCAGCACCGACTCCATCTCCCGGAGATCCTCGAGTGAGGCCTCGAGCTGGTCGTTGGCCATCAGCGAGAGGATGGTCTCGGGGTCGTTGATGAACGCCTGGAACGTCGCCGCCACCTGCGTGTACGTGTTCAGCCCCTCGTGGATCAAGTAGGCAAGCACCGTCTGCCGTTTGAAGATCTCCAGATCCAGCTTCTCGCGGTCCCACCCGCGATCGAACATGATCTCCTCCAGCGTGTTCGAGTTCCCCATCTTCAGGAACTCGTCCGTTTCGGCCTGCCACTGGTACACGTCCTGAACGTTGATCTCGTCGTTTTCGGCGTCGTAGTGGTTGATCTCGGTCAGGGACTTGTTCCGGCGCACTTTCTGGCCCTGGACACGGGTGGATGTCTGGATCGACACCAGATCCAGCGCCGTGAACATCGTCTTCGAGACGTTGATCGGCTCGGTGGTGAACCGCTTCAGCACCTCGCCCACGTTGTCGGCGTGGAACGTCGTGTACGTCGTGTGCCCCGTAGACATGACCTGAAACAGCGTGCGCCCCTCCTCGCCACGGATCTCACCCATCACGATGTAGTCGGGACGCTGGCGGAGCGCGGCCTCCAGCAGGTCGAACTCGTCCACGTCGCCCTTGTCGTCGTCGGAGAACGACGGGCGCGTCACGGAGGCGATCCAGTTGCGCTGGGGCAGTTCGACCTCGCGGGTGTCCTCGATGGAGACGATCTTCGTGTTCGACGGGATGAACAGCGAGACCGCGTTCAGTGAGGTCGTCTTCCCGGACGCCGTCCCGCCGGCGAAGATGAGCGATTTGTGGTTCTCGATACAGAGCCACAGGAACGCCATCTCGTCGAGGCTGAACGTCTGCCAGTTGACCAGGTCCACCGGCGTGAACGGCACGTCCTTGAACTGTCGGATCGTGTAGTTCGTCCCGTGATCCGACACCTCCCGTCCGAGCGTCAGTTGGGCACGCGAGCCGTCCGGCAGGGTGGCGTCGACCTGGGGCCGGCGCTTGGAGATCCCCTTCCCGGACCGCTGGGCGAGTTTGACGACGAAGTCGTCGAGCTCCTCCTCCTCGTGGTAGACGTTGGTGATGATCTGCTCGTAGTCGGAGTGGTAGACGAAAACGGGGGAGTTGTAGCCGTCACAGGAGATGTCCTCGACGTTGATGTCGTGCTTGATGCCGTCGATGCGCTCGTAGCCGATGAAGTCCCGTTCGAGGTAGTACAGCAGTTTCTCGACCTGGTACTCGTTGAGGATGTCGGCGTCCTCTTCGAGCAGCACCGGCTCCGGCCGGACCTCGATACCCTCCAGATCGCGAACGCCCTCGACCGGCTCCTCGTAGCCCAGGAGATCGATGACGCGGCCACCGACGCCGCCGTCGGGGTCGATCCCGAGCGCGTCGGCGACGCGGTTCCCGAGTCCGCCGCCCTCGCCGTCGTCGTTCGGCTCGTCGTAGAGGTCGTAGCGATCCAGTAGCTCCCGGGTTTTGGTCTCGATCACCGACCGCCGGTGGTCCTCGTCGCCGGCGGTCCCGCCCTCGTCCTCGTACTTGATCGACGCGCGAAGCTTGTCGGTCAGGTACGAAGACAGCTCCGACTCGATCTCGGTGAGGTGGGGCTGGACGACGTAGTACTTGATCTCGTTCTCCTTCGTGGAGTGGAAGATCACCACGAAGGAGTAGGGCTTGTTTACCCAGTAGCGGTCCCGCTCCTCGAAGTGGCGCTTCTTCGCCAACGGGACGGTTTTCTCCAGGTCGTAGCGGTTGGCGACGGTGGTTCGCCCCTGCGGGTCGGAGAAGAACGCGTCCTCGTCGACCTCGTCGTCGACGTTGACCGTGCGCTCGTCGATCAGTTCCTGCAGTTCCTCGCCGGCGCGCTCGCAGTCGGCCATCGTCGCCCCGATCGTCTCCGCCGGGAACCCGAGGGACTCCTCGGCGTCGAACGTCTCGGGTTCACCCTCGGCGTCGGTCGGGGGATCGCCGTCTTCGTCGTAGAAGTACTCCCGCTTGTAGTCCTCCCAGCCGTAGATGTCCTTGATGACCGGCGTCTCGTCGTAGCCGATCAGGTCCGAGTAGTCGGTGATGTCCTGTGCGACCAGGCCGGCGGCCCCGATGCGCGCCTCGATCTCCCAGGGGGGGAATCCCAGGTACTCGTCCGGCTCTACGTCGGTGCGCTCCCAGTCCTCACGGGTGAGCGTCCGCTCCTCTTCGCCCCAGCGGTCGCTACCGGGTGCCTCGTCGAAGCGTTGGTAGAGCTGCCGCGCCGCGTCCGGTTCGCCGTGTTCGCGAAGAAAATCGTCCCACGTGTACGATCCGACGACAGCGTCCGGTCCGTCGTCGGTGGGCTCGACCGGCTCCGCGACCTCGCCGTCAAGCGGGCTCGGAGTGGAGTCACCCTCGTCGGTAGCCATTGACTACTCGCTCTATCCCCGTACGCAAAAAATCTCCCCTGGGAGTATCAGTCCGGAGAACGCGCCCACGGAAGCCATTTCCTTTCGGTGGCCGTACGTCAGCTATGCGCGATCTCGACGAGACGGACCTCCGAATCATCGAACTGCTCGCGGCGGACGCCCGTCGACCCTACAGCGACATCGGTGACGAGGTGGGGCTCTCGGGGCCGGCGGTCTCCGACCGCGTCACGCGCCTGCAGGACTCCGGCGTCCTCAAGCGATTCACTGTCGACGTGGATCGGTCGCAGTTACGTGCTGGTGTCCCGGTGTTCGTACGTCTCGCCGTCGATAGCGGGATGGACGCCCTCCACGAACGCGTCGCGGCGGCGAGCGCCGTCGAACACCTGTTCGTGACTGCCGAGGAAGAGCTGCTGTTCTACGGCCGGGCGCAGGCCGACGGCGTCCGCGACTGGCTGGCAGACCTGATCGGCGACGCCGACGTAGCCGAGCGAGAGATATCGGTCGTCGACGACGTGGCGTGGACGCCAGCCCTCGGCGGCGTCGAGTTCGCACTCACCTGTGCCGAGTGTGGCAACACGGTCGACAGCGAGGGGGAAACCGAACGGCTCGGCGACGACGTGTACCACTTCTGTTGCCCGTCGTGTCGCTCCCGGTTCGTCGAGCGCTACGAGCGGATGGAGGCCGGAGCGGAGTAACGGTCGCACGGGCTCGCAGGGAGGACTGGCGTAGCGGACTTCGACCCCTCCGAGCCGGTTCCACGGTCCACTTCGTTCGCCGGAAAACGGGCGTGGTGGGATTCGAACCCACGATCGAGGAGTTAGGAACCCCTCGCCCTGTCCGCTAGGCCACACGCCCTAGCCGCCGCTACCGGGTCGGGGGACAAAAGAACACGCTTCTGCGCTACTCGCTCGTCGAACTCTCGGTCTCCGCTTCCGCCTCGTCGGTGTCCTCGGACGCCGTCGAGGTGGTACTGTCGTCCGAATCCGGACCCTCCTTCATCTCTTCGAGCTCCTCGTTCAGCTCTTGGCGGCCCTTCTGGAACTCACCCATCGCCTGCCCGGTCGACCGAGCCAGCTTGGGGATCTTGTTCGCGCCGAACAGCAACACGAGCACGAGGAGGATGATGATGAGCTCTGGTCCCCCGGGAATCGGTACTTGAAGCGGCGCAGTCTGGAACATCTCTATGCTGATGTACCCCACAACCGACTATAGGCCTTTTGGAAATATGGACCGCGGGAGAGCCCTTTTCCCGCGGCCGCTCCGGGCATCCACATGGACGACACCGTGCCCGCAGTCGGTACCGACGCGCCAACGTTCTCCGCACCCGTCGCCGCCGACGACGGGATCACCCCCCGCAGCCTGACAGCGTATCTGGGCGAGACGCCGACGGTCCTCGCGTTCTTCCCGGCGGCGTTCTCGGGCACCTGCACGACCGAGCTCTGTACGTTCCGCGACAGTCTCGCCCCGCTGGCGACTGACGGAGCCACCGTGCTCGGGATCAGCACCGACCTCCCGTGGGCACTCGCAGCGTTCCGTGAGGCGGAGTCGCTCCCGTTCCCGCTGGTCGCCGACAACGACGGCTCGGTCTGCGAGGCGTACGGCGTGCGGACGACGTACGAACGCTTCGACATGGACGGCGTCGCCCGGCGCTCCGTGTTCGTCGTCGACGCCGACGGCACCGTCACGTACCGGTGGCTAGCCGACGAGCCCGGAACCGAACCCGACTACGAGGCTGTTTCGGCCGCCATCGACGCCGCTGCCGACAGCTGATCTACCCGACGGTCTTTTTTCGGTCCGCATCGTGGTTCTGAATCGATGGCCAGCGACACCGGACACAAATACGAGCCCGCGGAGGAGCACGCGTTCCCGGACGAGCGACTGAACGAGGTGCTGCCAAAACTGGTCGACCACCCCGAAGTCGAGGCCTACCTCGAGGCCCAGAACGTCAACGCGGTCACCCGGAAGGGGTACAACGATCACGGAACCAAGCACATCGAGATCGTTCGGAACCGCGCGCTCCGGCTGTACGACCTGCTGAAGGCGGGGAACGTGCCGTTCAACGGCGCAACCGACCAGGGGCTCGACGAAGCCGACGAGCCGGTCATCATCGCCCTGGCGGCGACGCTCCACGACGTGGGGCACGTCGTCCACCGCGACGACCACGTCTACTACTCGATTCCGCTGGCCGCTGATTTCCTCGACGAGTTTCTCGATCAGTTCTACGAGACCCCCGAACAGGTCCGGATCAAGGCTGAGGTGCTCCACGCGATCCTCTGTCACCACACCGAGGAGACGCCGCTGACCCGGGAAGCTGGCGTCATCCGTGTCGCCGACGCGCTCGACATGGAGCGCGGTCGCTCGCGCATCCCCTACGAGGAGGGCGGCCGGGGCATCAACACGCTCTCCAGCCAGGCGATTCGCGAGGTCAGCCTCCAGCCGGGCAACGGGACGCCCGTGATGGTCGAGATCGAGATGGTCAACGCCGCCGGCGTCTACCAGGTTGACAATCTCCTCAAGTCGAAGCTCCGGGACTCGATGCTCGAGGACGCGGTCCGGATCGTCGCCGTCAACACGAAGAGCGACGCCGGCCTCGTCGAACGAATCGAACTCTGAACGCCGGGGAAGCGGTCGCCGAGCAGCACGTCGCTGCGCCGGTGACGCTGTCGGTCGCGGCAGCCGCTCGAACCGGTCGCAACGATCCGGCAAATCCTGCCGCTCGTCGCCGGAAACGCCTGCAGAGATGGATTCCTTTATCCGTCGGTGTCGTGTTCGATCCGATCAACCGTGACCCGGTTCGGAAACTCCGTCGCCCTGCTCAGGAACCGCGAGTTCCTCTCGCTCGCGGGGACAGCGTTCGCCCGGAGTCAGGCGTACTCGACCATCATCATCGCGCTCGCCCTCTACGCCGACGCGTTCGGCACCTCGGGGTTCATCGAGGGGCTGTGGGGGACCGCGTTCGCGTTGGTCCAGCTGTTCATCGTCCTCCCGCTGGGGCGCAAGATCGACACCGGGAACGCCAAGCGGTGGCTGCTGGGCGGCCTCCTGATCAACGTCCTGGTGTTCGTGGGATACATGCTCATCGGGCACCCCGTCCATGCGGATATCGTCGCCGCTCTCGAAGGGGTCGGGGCGGGTGCCCTCTGGACGACGAGCGGGTCGATCCAGGTCATCTACGTCCGGATGGTGCAGGGGATCGGTGCCAGCATCCTCTGGATCACCGGCTCGACGGTCGTCGGGCAGATCTCGCCCGACGACGAGAGCGGTCGCTGGCTGGGCTCGTACAACCAGGTCGCGGCGTTCTCCTCGCTGGCCGGCGACGTGGTCGGCGGGCTGCTGCTCTCGATATACGACCCGCTCCAGTCGAGCGTGGTGTTCGCCATCCTCGCCGCCGTCACGCTGGGGGCGTTCGTGCTCGTCTACTTCAATCTCCGCGACGACCCCGGCGGCGGCGTCGACGACCCGGAGGCCCAGTCGGGGCTCGGGACGATCAAGAAGCTGCTCAAGCTCCCGATGCTGCGCTCGCTGGTGGTGTTCCGGCTGGCGTTCTCGGTGGGGAAGATGGCGGTCATCATCTTCCTCCCGATTCTCGCCAGCACGGAGTTCGGGATCGGCGCGTTCGCCATCGGCTGGATCCTCGCGGGCGGGAAGATCACCAAGGCGCTGCTCCAGGGGTACGTCGGCGACCTCACCGACCGGATCGGCGACCGCGCGAAGTTCGTCGCCGTCGGCGCACTGGTGTACGGGCTCGGGATCGCGCTCATCCCGCTGTCGCTCCCGGCCGAGGACGTCGTTGGACGGTTCTACCTCGGCTACTTCGGCCACGGGCAGGAGTTGGGTGGCGGATTCCTCGTGCTGTTTCTCGCCTACGCGATCATGGGGATCGGCGACTCGATCCGCCTGCCGGCGAGCATGGCGCTGTTCGTCGAGGAAGGGGAGACGTACGACTCCGTCGCCAGCGCGATGTCGCTGCGCTCGATCTCCTGGAAGATCGGGCAGACCGCCGGCCCGCTCGGGGTCGGGCTGATCAAGGACTTCCTCGGCACCGTCGAGGCGTTTCTCACCGCGTCCGCGTTCGTGCTCTTCGCGACCGGGCTGTTCTGGCTCACCCACACCATGTCGAGATCGCCCAATTCCGACCCGACACTCGGAGATTAGTCGGGGTCGATGCGGATTCGATCAGTCCTCGATCGTTTCGACGTCGAACGCCGAGCGCTCGACGGCGAGGCGGAACGTCGGGACCGTTCGGTACTCGACTTCGACCACGTCCTTCCGGCGGAGACTTCCCAGCGCGTCCCGGACCGACTCGACCTCGGGATCGATGTCGAACGACGCTCTGAGCTTCTGGAGCACACTCACGACGCTCTCGGAGCGCTCCTCTGGCCCTGCGATCACGTCGAGGATCTGTGCGTGGAGCTCCGGCACGCGGATGCGGTCGGGCACGCCGCCGGTCTCCTCCAGCGGGACGCTCGGCTCCACGTCGACGAGCTCGACGCCCTCCTCGGTCGCGCGAATCAGGCTGTCGTCGTCGCGGTAGTAGTAGTCGCCCAACTCGGTCTCGAGATACTGGTGGACCTCGCTTCCCGACTCCATCCCCCAGCGATCCTGTAGCTCCTTGTTCTTGGTCGGCTGGAGGGTGACGATGTCGGCGAGGCGTGATTTGGCCTCGTCGCTGAGACTCATTGGGCGAGGCTGGGGCGTCGGGGCGTATGGCTATTCCGGTCCCGTCGGGCCGGAACCACGGTAGCTAAGCGTCCCAACCCGCTATGGATTGACGTGCGACACGTCACCGACCGGGTGTCGAACCCATTCGGCATGGAGCCGCCCTGCGATAAGTTCGTTCCCGGTTACGGCGATGCCAACGCTGACTTCCACGTGGTGGGCGACCACCCTGGCGTCCACGGCGGCGTCGATACCGGCGTCCCGTTCACGGGGACGGCTGCAGCCGAGCGACTTCAGACTGCGCTCGTCGACGGCGGGCTCCTCCAGAGCGTCGGCGACGAACCCGACGCTACCGGGACGTTCCTCTCTTACCTCCACATGTGTGTGCCCGAGGGCGAGACCCCCCCGACAGACGCAGCGTACGCCGAGATGGAGCGCTACTTCGACGCCGAACTGCGTGCCATCGCCGCCCACGTACTCCTCCCCGTCGGCGAGCACGCGACACGGCACGTCCTCGAGACCTATACGGCGCAGGCGTATCGGACCGACGTGGAGATGGACCAACTCCACGGCACCGAACTCCTCGGTAGCGGGTGGCTGGTGCTCCCGATCAAGGACCCGACCGACTGGGCGGACGACGATGACGACCGACTCGTCGAGGCACTCGAGACGCTGCAGTCGACGGACTACCGACGCGAGAGCGATCTCGGCCGGTTCCTGCCCGGCGGCGAGTCCTACCACGTCCGGTAGCTCAGCGCGTCGCCCGGAGATACCGCCCCACGTCGACGAGGAACCCGCCGCCGCTCAGCACGGGGAGCAGGATCAGCCCCACCAGTGCGGCCCACGTCGGCACGGCGACGACCGGCCAGATCGCGAGCGTGACCGCGGGGCCCAGCGAGGGAACCGCGTACATCCACGCGGCGCCACGGCCGAACCGGCCGACGGTCGTCAGCACGACCAGCGGGAGGAGAACGGCCCCTGCGAGCAATACACCGCCGAGCGCCGGCGTTCCCGCTTGCATCGTCTGCACGGCCGTGAGCAGATACGCCGCGGGCGACTCCAGCGGGAACGGGCCGAGGAGCGTCGATACGGGCGCCGCGACAGCGTCGGCGACGGCGTTTCGGAGCGCCGCCTGCCGCGGCAGCGCATAGATGCCGAGCCCACCGAGATAGACGAACAGGGAGAGCGCGACGACCCCGTACCAGCGCTTCAACCCGCGTCGGCGTCGGACGCCGGCCGGGACCGTCGACGACGACGTTGCGGACTGGGCGGAGTTCGTCGCGGCGTCCCAACTGCTGGCGTCCGAGCCGGTGCTCGTCGATTCCTGGTCGCTCGTTTGGCTGGTCGTGTCGGTCGTCGCCGCACTAGCCCCACTCGTCGTCGCCTCAGTGGACGATTCATCCCGCCCGTCACTGCGACGCCCGGTCGAGGAGCGATCCGTGGCTGTGTCGGTCCCCGTCCGGGTGTCGGATCGGGAGCTGTTGGCCCGTCCGGTCGACGATGTCGAGTTAGCCGTCGTCGACGTACTGGTCCTCGAAGCGGTGTCCGTCGTCGTTCGACCCGTGGACGAGGACTCGGTGCCCGGCTCCGTCTCGGCCGTCGACACGTCGTCCGGCAGGTCCTCGTCGGGAAACACGGATACCGGCGGGAGGTTGTCGAGGTTCTTCTCGACGTACTCGCGGTGGCCCAGCCTGTCGTAGGTTTTGCGCTCGGCCGGGTTCGAGAGCACGTCGTGGGCGGTTCGGATCAGTTTGAACTGCGCGTCGCTATCCGGGTGGTCGTTCACGTCGGGGTGGTACTCCCGGACGCGGTCCCGGTAGGCGCGTTTGATCTCTTCGGCGGCGGCGTCGTGGGCTGCGCCGAGAACGTCGTAGAGGTCCGCCGGCATGGTCTCCGTTACACCCAGTCCGTGTTTGAATCTACCGCCCGACGGCCGCCGTCGACAGTTCCCGTCCCTGTGGTGATTCTTCGGAAACGCACCGAAGTGGGAACCCTCTTTGGCCCCCGCCGAGCAGTTGCTGTATGGAGCGTATTCGGCTCGGGAACACCGTTTTCGAAGGGGAGAACAACGTCTACCTTCTGCAGGGCGACGAGACGGCGCTCGTCGACGCCGGCGTGGCCACCGACCCGACACGCGAGGAGTTCGTCGACGGGCTGGCGTCGTTCGGCGTCACGCCATCGGACATCGACCGCGTGTTCCTCACCCACTGGCACTACGACCACGCCGGCCTCGCGGGCATGATCCAGCAGGCCAGCGGGGCGACCGTCCACGTGCACGAAGCGGACGCATCGCTCGTCTCCGGCGCGGAAGCGACGTTCATCGAGGACCGGGCGCTCCAGCAGGAGACGTTCGAGGCGTGGCAGCTCCCGGACGGCCCGCGCGAGGAGCTTCTCTCCTTCCTCGAAGGCCACGCGGAACTCGCCGGCGACGACGTCGACGTGACGCCTTTCACCGGCGGCGACCGGTTCGAGGTGAACGGCCTCGAACTCGAAGCGGTCCACCTCCCCGGCCACTCCGCCGGCCTCTCGGCGTTCGCTTTCGAGGACGACGGCGAGCGACAGGCGTTCGTCGGCGACGCCATCCTCCCGAAGTACACGCCGAACGTCGGCGGCGCGGACGTCCGAGTAGAGTCGCCGCTGGCGAAGTACGTCGACAGCCTCGTCGAGGTCGTCGAGCGTGACTGGGACCGGGCACTGCCAGGCCACCGCGACCCCATCGAGGAGCCCGCAGCGCGTGCACGGGAGATCATCACCCATCACCGCGAGCGGACCGAACGGGTCATCGACGTACTCGAGCGCCACGGCGCCTGTGACGTGTGGACCGTGAGCCACCACCTGTTCGGCGAGTTGGACACGATTCACATTCTCCACGGCCCGGGCGAGGCGTTCGCCCACCTCGATCATCTCGAACGACACGGGGTGGTCGAGCGCGAGGCGACCGACTACCGACTCGTCGTCGACGACCCGGAGATCGACGCACTGTTCCCCGACCCGTAAGCATCCCGACGGGTTCTCGCGAGCGATGCCACGAGTGGTGTGCTTTTAGGTTGCAAGTCCGGAGTGGGGGTATGAGCGAAGTCGACCCCGACTACCAAGTGGCCGTCGTCGGCGGCGGCCCGGCAGGACTGACGACCGCACTGTACACGACTCGACTCGGGCACGATACGGTGCTGATCGATCGCGGCGGCGGCCGAGCGGCGATGATGCAGGAGACCCACAACGTCATCGGCATCACCGAAGAGGTCTCCGGGAACGAACTGATCCAGACTGCCAAACGCCAGATTGAGTCCTACGGTGCCGACACCGTCCGGGGGATGGTCTCGGATATCCACGGCTCGTCGGGCGCGTACCGACTCGACGTTGGCGAGGAGACGTACACCGCCGAACGGGTGGTGCTCGCGACCGGCTTCTCCGACGATCGGCCGGAGCCGCCGCTGCCCCGAACCGGCCGCGGCCTCCACTACTGCCTGCACTGTGACGCCTACATGTTCATCGACGAGTCGGTGTACGTCATGGGCACCAGCGAGACCACGGCCCACGTCGCCATGATCATGCTCAACTTCACCGACGAGGTGGACCTGCTGCTCCGCGGGGAAGAACCCGAGTGGGGCGAGGAAACCGACCGACAGCTCCGTGCTCACCCGGTCGACGTGATCGACGAGGAGATCACGGGGATGAACACCGACCAGGACGGCTGGCTGAAGTCCTTCGAGTTCGAGGACGGCACGACCCGAGAGTACCGCGGCGGCTTCCCGATGTTCGGCGCGGAGTACCACGCCGAACTCGTCGAGGTGCTCGACCTGAAGCGGACAGACGGCGGCGCCGTCCAGGTCGACGACCACGGCCGAACCTCCGTCGAGGGCGTGTTCGCGGTGGGCGACCTCACGCCGGGGCACAGTCAGATCCCGATCGCGATGGGCGAGGGCGCGAAGGCGGGGATCGCGATCCACTACGACCTCCGGGAGTTCCCCAAGTCGCTGGCCGAACTCGACGGCGAGTCGGTCGACCCGGCGTCGACGCCGGCCGTCTCAGAAGAGATCCGCGAGGCTGCTCGGCAGCGTGACGGCGCCGAACCCTCGGCTGCGGACGACTGATTGCGAACAGGAGACCCGACTCCGGCGCGAGACGGCTGGCCGCACAGCCGCGAACCGTCCCGCGGTGACTCTCAGCGCACGCTGGGGGTGGCCCCGGCATCGTGCTTGAACGTCGGGTCGATCCGAAGGGGAACGCCCTTATTTCTGCGTGTGGTTACTCCGACTGCGCACCGATGGTCTAGTGGCAGGACCTGAGCCTTCCAAGCTCATGGCCCGGGTTCAAATCCCGGTCGGTGCATTCTGCAGGACGGCTCCGACTACTGCTTACGCGCCCGTTCGCGTCGACGCTCCAGTAACTCCCGTACTCCCTGTCCCGGCCCGCCCTCGATCGGCCACCCCTTCGTCCGCCACTGTGGCGGCTCGGGCTCGAACGAGCCACACCGACTGCTGCACTCGCTCTGTGTCTGACAGCGTCCCTTGGCGCCACACACCGGAACCAGCCCGCGACCCGCACGCTCGAGCTCGAACCACCGACAGTCGGGTCGCATCGTCTCCGTGATCGAGCGCCAGCCTTTCCCGTAGGCTCGCTCGGCGAGCAGGCGGCGACGCCGCGCCTTCTCGGCGGCGTCGAACCGGTCACTCGGCGCCGTCACGTCGAACTCCGAGGGGAGCCAGTCGACCGTCGCCGCGTCGGCGTCGACGCCGAGCCCGTCACTTCCCTCGAAGTCGAACGTCAGCACGCCGGCCTCGACCGGGAACTGTCGCAGCAGCGCCGGCTCGACGCGCTCGCCCGTGCGCCCGGTCGCGAGCCACACCTCGTCGGCCAGCGCGGTCGTCACGTCGTGTTCCAGTTGGTCCGAGAGCGCGGCCGCGGCGCTGGCGTCGAGATCGGGCTTGTTCTCGACGGCGACGATCCGTTCGACCCAGTCGGGGTAGGGACGCTTCCGCTTGATCTCGATTCGGTTGCCGTGCTTGCGCTTGTGCACGAGCCCGCGTGCCGCCGCGCGGTGGATCGCCTCCCGGACGTAGCGCCACGGGTAGCCCGGATCGGGGAGCGCGTCTCGGTAGTACGCCCACTCCGCGGGCGCGTGGCGAACGATCGGGAGGAGGTCGCCGTCGATTTCGCGCCCGCCGAACTCGCGGCGGGCGGCGAGCCCGTCGGGGTCGCACTCGATCACAATAGTGTCCCAGCGGCGCCGCTGGGTGCCGAGTTGGCGCGAGACGATCACCGGCGGGTCCGCGGCGTCAGAACTCGTGGCGTCGCTGGCGTCGACCGTGCCCCCCTCGGTCGGCGGCCAGCCGAGTTCGGCCCAGCGACAGACCAACAGCTCGAAACTGAACTCCGAATCGACGGTGGGTGTCGGCACCGCTTACGCCGGTGTGCCGACGTACCCCTCGCCCTCGGCCTCCTTCACGTCGTCGAGGTACTCGTGGGCTTCTTCGAGGATGTCGCGGGGGCCGTCCTGCGTGATCGTGTTGAGCGCCTGATCGTAGTCCCGCCACTGCATGTCGCGGTGTTCGGCCGAGAGTTCGGCGCTGGCCTCGAACGACCGGGCGATGAACAGGTGGACCGTCTTGTGGATCGTGTTCCCGTTGGCCTCGAACACGTAGTCGTACTCTTTGCGAAAGCCGTCGATGAGTCTGAAGTCCTCGATGCCGGCTTCCTCCGTCACTTCTCTGATCGCGGTCTGCTGAAGCTCCTCTTCCCCCTCGACCCCGCCCTTGGGAAACTCCCAGTCCCCGGGTCGGCTCTTCAGGAGCAGGTACTCCCGTTCGCCGCGGGTGTCGCGGAAGAGGATGGCTCCGGCAGACGTCGCTTCGACCGTCATTGCGACCGGCTAGGCGTCGTGCTCTTAAATTGGCTTCGGTGGGGCAAAACCGCAGTTCAGCATCAGCCTCCCCGACCACCGGTAGATGCGCTTTTCACGCTCGAACCCAATCTCCGGGTATGACCTTCGTTACGACGCTGACGTTCCGGAGTGGGGACCGGGCCGTCCTCGACGACACCGTTACCGGGCTCAAAGAACAGGTCGAACGGAAGGGCGCCGAGTGCAAAGGCCCCCATCAGGAACAGCCCGACCACCACACCGTCCCACTGTACAGTCGGTGCCAGCCGGGCGAGCAGTACGACCCTTGGAACTACACAGTGTACACGCGCTGGCTGGAGATCCACGGCTCCGACCACATCGCCCGTGAAGTCGTCGCGACCGACCTCCCTGACTCGATCCGTGTCGAAGTCGACGTGGAACGCCGCGCGAGCCAGGCTTACCGCTGATCGATCGTCGATTCGCTCTTCTCTCGGAAAAACGGCGACGGACTCAGAGCAGTTCGGCTTCGCCAGTCGCGTCGTCGGCGTCGAACGCCATCACGCGGATCCGCACTTCGTCGTCGACAGCCACGTCCGTGTCCGGTAGGCGGAGTCGCGTATCCCCGATCCGGACCAGTGCGTCGTCGCCGTCACGGCCGGTGATGATCACCGGAAGCTCGTCGCCAATTTCATACTGCGGCGTCGCAGTCCGGAACTCGAACCCCGCGAGGAAGGCGTCGAAGTGGCTTATACGCGGCTCACCTCCTCACTCTCGCAGTCGCTAACGTACTCACGACCGAACCCGGTCACTGCGGCGACGATGAACACCGCCACGAGGAACCAGCCGTGGAACACGTACGGGAACACCGCGGCCGGGTTGACGACCATGTTGACGGTGAACCAGCCGTACTCGTCGGGCAGCGTCTGCATCGCGGAGTAGCCAGCGAGCACGCCGCCGCCCCACGGGAAGATGTACCCCAGCGCCGAGGTGTTGGCGTCGAGGATGTTGGCCCGACGGTAGCCGTTGATGTTGAACCGCCGACCCAGCGTCCGGATGTACGGCGCGATCGCGATCTCGGCGGCGGTGTTGATGGTGACCATCGCGTTGACCATCGCGGTCCCGAGCACCATCGTCACCTCCGCGCGCCGGACCGTCGTGGCGACGGTGTCGAGCAGCCAGCGCTGCAGTGCCTCGAACCCGCCGCCCTGGCGCATGATCTGCGCGCCGGCGACGATCAGCAGCGTGAGGACGATCAGCGGGAAGAAGCCCACCGCGCCGTTGTAGAGGCTGCCGCCGACGCCGGCCTCGCCGGCGGGCACCGTCTCGATCACCGCGCCGATCAGGGGCGCGGTGTCGAGGGCTGTCGCCAGCCCGGACTCCGGCGCCATGAACACCAGCACGTCGCTGACGCCGACATCGACCAGGTCGAAGTAGCCGAGCATGACGTTGAGGACGAACGCCGTAAACAGCCCCCACGAGACCGCCTCGACGATGTGACGACCCCGGATCGCCGTCCCGATGACGATCGCGACCGGAATCAGGTGGAGCAGCCCCCACGCGGCGCCGGCGTACTTCACCCGCGAGGCGATGACGCCGCCGATGTCGGCGTCCTGTGTCACCGCGCTCACGATGGTCGTGTCCGACACCGGCGCGAGGTTGTCCCCGAACACGGCGCCGGAGAGGATCGCCCCGAACAGGAGGTTCGGGTTCGTCCCCAGCAGCAGCCCGGCCGGGAACACCAGCGTCACGAAGGCGGTCGTCGTCCCGTAGCCGGTCCCGATCCCCGTCGCGAGTAGTCCCGCGAGCAGGAACGTCACCGCCGGGAACAGCGCGGCGCCGACCTCGGCGGCGTTGGCGGCCCACACGAGGCCGTCGACGAACCCACCGGCCTGGATGGTGTTCGCGAACATCCCCGCCCAGAGCCACGCGACGGCGGCCGTCGCTGCCACTTCCTGGGTCATCCCCTCAAAGATGGCGTCGGCGTACGTCTTCCAGTCGCCCCGGACGAACGGCAGCCCCGCGATGAGGCCGACCAGCATCCCGACGACGAGACCCGACGTGTCGCCGATGCCGAGTACGCCCGACTGGAACACGGCCTAGACGATGAACACCCCGACCGGGATGGCGCTGGCGGCTGGCCCACCCCGGGAATCGAGGCTTCGACCCTGCCCTGACTCGATCGTTGGCTCCTCTTCCATACCCCGAGGTGGCGCCACGGCCGCTGATAAATCACCCGTCACGGCGTTTCCCGGACCGGGGACAGCTGCTGCCGCCACGCCGAGGTTTAAGCGCCTGCCAGCCGTCCGATTTCTCGTGCACGTAGACGCCGACGCGCTGACCGAGTTCCGCAGAGATCTCCACCGCCACCCCGAGCCGGCGTGGTGTGAGTTCTACACCACCGCCCGGATCGTCGACGAACTCCGCGCCCGCGACGTGGACGAACTCCACGTCGGGCCGGACGCGCTCGAGGACGCCGACGACCCACGGATGTCCCTCCCCGATCAGGCCACCCGCGACGAGTGGCGCGAGCGCGCCGTCGACGCCGGCGCCGACGCTGATCTCGTCGATCGCCTCGACGGCGGCAACACCGGCGCCGTTGCGGTCGTCGAACAGGGGGAGGGCCCCACGGTCGGCCTCCGCGTCGACATCGACGCGCTGCCGATCCCCGAGTCCGACGACGAGGATCACACCCCCGCGGCGGCCGGGTTCCGCTCGGAGAACGAGGGGTACATGCACGCCTGCGGCCACGATGCCCACGCGACGCTTGGGCTGGGCGTGATCGACGCCGTGCTCGACAGCGACTTCTCGGGCACGCTGAAGGTGTTCTTCCAGCCGGCCGAGGAGCGCGTCGCCGGCGGCGGACCGATGTCGCGGTCGGGCCACCTCGACGACGTGGACTCCCTCTATGCGGTCCACATCGGTCTCGACCACCCGACCGGGGAGATCGTCGCCGGCGTCGGCGGCTTCCTCGCGGTCTCCGGCTTCGAGGCGGCGTTTACTGGCACGCCGGCCCACGCCGGCGCCCACCCCGAGGAGGGCGACAACGCGATTCAGGCGATGGCCGAAGCGATCACGAGCATGTACGCGATCCCGCGTCACGCCGACGGGCCGACCCGCGTGAACGCCGGCGTCGTCGAGGGGGGCACGGCCTCGAACATCATCGCCGAGGAGGCCAGGATGGAGTGTGAGGTTCGCGGGCAGACGACCGAACTCATGGAGTACATGTGGGAAGAGACCGGGGGCGTCGTCGACGCGGCTGCCGACATGCACGACGTGGCGGCCGAGCGAACCCGCAACTCCCGGGCCCCGTCTGCGGAGAGCGACGGGGAACTCGCCGCGGTCGTCGCCGACGTGGCCGACGGCGTCGAGGGCGTCGACTCGGTCATGGACCACGACGATCTCGGCGGGAGCGAGGACGCGACGTTCCTGATGAACCGCGTGCAAGAGCAGGGTGGCAACGCCTGCTACGTCGGTCTCGGCACCGACCACCCCGGTGGCCACCACACCTCGACGTTCGACGTGGACGAGGAGTCGCTGCGCATCGGCGTGGAGACGCTTGCGGGCGCGATCGTGGCACTCGGCGAGGACGAGGGCTGATCGAATAGAACCACGAACGAGTGAACGCGAGTGAGTGGGCCGTGGAACCCCCGAACGGGGGTGATGACGGCTTTTGGCCGAGCTTTTGCCAGGGGGCGAGTGAAACGAGCGACCGCAGCAAACGGTCGTTTAGTACTTCGGATCGGCGCCCGTCTGCTCGTAGACGCGCTCCATGATGGAGTCGCGCTGGTCCTGCCAGCGCGGCAGCGCCGACGGGCGGTCCGGGTAGCTCTCGTAGTGGTCCAGTAGCTCTTCCGCGAGGTTGCGGACTTGGTAGATCTGCCAGATCTGGTCGAGGTGGCCGATCGCGCCGCGGAGCGTCTGGAACGCGGTTCGCGGGCCGATCGAGGCCTTCCCAGAGTAGAGCGCCTCCGCGATCGGCTCGCCCGGCAGCGAGGCGAGCAGGGCGGTCAGATCTTCCACTTCGATCGCCGTCGAGAGGACGTTGTACACGTCGAGCGCGGCGTAGCGCGCACCGAAGTGGTCCATGATCCGCTCGTTGTACCGCCAGAGCTCCTCGTCGGTTCGGCCGTTCGAGATGGCCGCCATCGCCTCCTCGGCGGCGTACTGCCCGGAGTAGGCGGCGCCGGCGATCCCGCCGCCGGTGGTGGGGTTGACCAGCCCGGCAGCGTCACCGACCGCGACGAGCCCGGGTGCCGTCGCCGAGTCGTACGGTCGTCGCGTCGGGAGGGCGGCGCCGAGCTTGTCGACGACCTCCGCGCCCTCGAACTCGGGGCGGCTCTGGAGGTCGTTCCGGAGGTCCTGGACGAGCTTCATCGGCTCTTCGGTCATCTGGAACCCGAGGCCGACGTTGATCGTCGTCGGCGTGCGCGGGAAGTACCAGAGGTAGCCCGAGGCGCGATCCGTCGGCTTGAACACGAGCGCGTCGTCCCACTCGACCGGCTCGGGGACCTCGACGATCTCGCGGTAGGCCGAGCAGAACTGCGAGTAGGAGACGTTCGTGTCGAACGTGGCGTCGGAGAAGTCGGCGTTGTCCTGTAGCACCGAGAGCGCGCCGGCGGCGTCGACGGTGATCTCGGCGCGGAACTCTTCGACCTCGCCCTTGCGCTTCCCGCGAACGCCCTTAACCCGGCCGTTCTTCTGGAGGACGTCGGTGACGACCGTGTTGTAGTGGAACTCCGCGCCGGCCTCGTCAGCGCCGTCGATGAGCTTCCGGCCGTACTCCCAGCGGTCGATGACCGCGAGCTCGCCCGGGACCGGGATGTCGAGCACCGTGTCCTCGGAGGGGATCTCGAAGCGGCCGTGGTCGACGGCGGTGTTGGTGAACGAGGACTCGATCTTCGATTTCGGGATCGCGTCGGGGAACGAGTCCGCACCCTTCAGCGCGTCGCCGCAGGCGATGTGGCCCGCCTCCGCCTTGCTCTTGCGCTCGACGATTGCCACGTCGAGCCCCTCGTGGGCGGCCGTCGCGGCCGCGTAACAGCCGGACGTGCCGGAGCCGACGACGACGATGTCGTACTCGTGGGTACTCATTTGCCAACCCTCGGGTGGGAGGGTGCAAAACTCTTTATCACGAGCGAAGGCAGCGACTGCCGACGGCGCGACTTAGTTGAGCGCCCCCCGGTGGCAGGGGACATCCATCATGGCGAGGATATGGGACTACCGGCCGTCGGTGATCTGGTAGTCGACTGAAAACGCACGCGACAGCCAGTATGAACGCCCCGATCAGTCCTTGTCGGAGTCGTAGTGCTCGCCGGCGGCGTCGGGCGTCCGGGTGCGACCCACCAGCGCCAGCACGACGATGACGGTGACGTACGGCACCGTCTGGATGAGCGAGTCCGGCACGGCGTAGTTCAGCTGCTGGAGCCGGAACTGGAGTGCGTCCAGCGCCGCGAACAGCAGCGACGCGCCGAACGCGCCGAAGGGGTTGTAGTTGCCGAACAGCATCGCGGTGATGCCGATCCACCCCCGACCGTCGACCATCGTCGTGCCGCTGCCGACGAAGCTCCCCACGCGACCGAGCGAGAGACCGGCGCCGCCGATGCCGGAGAACACCCCGGAGATGAGCACCGCGGCGTAGCGCACCCGCCGCACGTCGACGCCCGCGGTGTCCAGCGCCTTGGGGTTCTCACCGCTCGCCCGCACCCAGTAGCCGAAAGAGGTCTGGGTCAGGACGTACCACGACAGCGGCGTCGCCAGCAGCACGAAGTACACCGGCGGCTCGGCGTCGAACAGCACGGAGCCGACTGCCGGAAGCTGGGAGAGCACCGGCATCGTCCACGTTCCGAACGTGTCCACGCCCGGGGAGTTGACCGCGCCCCAGATGACGTTGCTCGCGAACGGCGCCGCGCCGAGGGCGATGAGCCAGACGGCCAGCCCCGCGATCACCTGATCGGCGCGGTACTCGATGGTGACCACCGCGAACAGCAGCGAGAACGCCGCGCTGACGAGCACGGCGATGTAGAACGCGATCCAGGTCGCCGCGAGCGTCGGCCCGGTGACCGCGGCGGTCAGTCCGCCGAGGGCGACGGTCGCGACGACGCCACCGCCGCCACGGAGCGCTATCTCGCCGAGCGAGTCCCCGAGCAAGCCGAGTGCAGCGCCGGTGATGGCCAGACCGACCGCGACCACGAACAGCAGGACGAGGCCGGCGCCGACTCCCACGCCGGCGTCGCCGGTCAGCCAGTGTGCGACGGCGACGCCGACGAAGGCGCCGACGATGAGCAGCCCCTCCAGCCCGATGTTGATGACGCCGGCGCGTTCGGCGAAGATCCCGCCCAGCGCGGCGAAGGCGATGGGGACCGACAGCCGCAGCGCGGAGGCGACGTACGGTCCGTCGACGACGCTCGCCAGCTCGCCCGCCGCCGTCTCGGGGAACAGCCTGGCGATCAGCAGCGCGGCCCCGAGCAGCAGCGGGCCGGCAGCGACCAGCCCGAACCGCTTGAGCGCGCTCATCGGTCACCCCCCATGCCCCAGCGAACGCCGAGCGTCCGGAAGAACTCGGGCATGGCGACCAGCAGGATCACCAGTCCCCTGATGACGCCGACGAGCTGTCGAGGCACACCCAGTTGGAAGTCGATCGAGAGGCTCCCTGCCTGCATCGAGCCGAATAGCGGCCCGGCGAACAGCACGCCGAGTGGGTTGTTGCTCGCGAGCACGGAGACCGTGATGCCGTCGAAGCCCAGCGAGGGGACGCCGTTGACCCAGCGGCCGACGGACATCAGCACCCACACCGCGCCGCCGAGGCCGCCGATGGCTCCCGAGAGCGTCATGCTGGTGACAACCATGCGCTTGGCGTCGACGCCAGCGTAGTCCGCGGCGTCGGGCTGGATGCCGGCGGTCCGCAGGTCGTAGCCGAAGGCGGTCCCCCAGAGCACGTACGTCATCAGGAGCACGAGCACGACGGCCAGCAGGAGCGCGAGCTCCGGGCCGAACCGCGCGGCGGCCGGCACGTCCCGCGTCTCGACGCTCCCGCTGTCGGGCTTCTGGAAGTACGCCGAGACGAGGAAGAAGGCCACGTCGCTGGCGATGAAGTTGAGCATGATCGTCGTGATCACCTCGTTGGCGTCGGCGTAGGCTTTCAGCGCGCCCGGGATGGCGGCATAGAGGCCGCCGACGACGGCGCCGGCGACCATCGCTACGACGGCGATGAGGACGCCGCCGATCGCCCCCTCAGGCGCCGCGGGGCCGACGCGGATGGCGGCGAGCGCCGCCGCGAGTGCGCCGAGCACCAACTGCCCCTGCGTCCCGATGTTGAACAGGCCGGCGCGGAACGACACCGCGACGGCGAGCCCCGTGAACAGCAGCAGCGCGGAGTTCTTCAGCGTCTGCTGGAGCACGAACGAGTCGAACAGGGGTGCGAGGAACAGGTAGCGATACACCGCAAGCGGGTTGTAGCAGAACAGCGCCGAACACTCCGCGAACATCCCCGCGACGAGTGTGACGACGCCGCCGAGCAGGACCGCCGTAAGCAGCGCGGCCACGCTGACGATCAGTCGCTCTCCCGCCGACGCGTCGACCAGCCGGCCCATCACGCCGGCCACCGAGTCTGGGAGGCGGTCAGGGTTCATGCGTCACCTCCGGCGCGCACGGCCGCTCGTGGCACGTCCGGCGGTCGCTCGCCCGCCATCAGGAGCCCCAACTGCTCCTCGGTCACTTCCGCGGGGTCGACCACGTCGATCAGTTCCCCGTCGTGCATCACACCGAGGCGGTCGGAGAGGCTCCGGACCTCGTCGAGCTTCGAGGAGACCAGCAACACTGCCGCCCCCTGCTCCCGGAGGTCGAGCAGGCGGTCGTGGATGAACTCCACGCTCCCCACGTCGACACCCCGCGTCGGGTGGGACGCGACGACGGCCTCCGGCTCGCGGGCGAACTCCCGGCCGACAATGAACTTCTGTTGGTTCCCGCCCGAGAGCGAGCGTGCTTCTGCGCCCGCGTCGGCGGGGCGCACGTCGTACTCAGCGACGATCTCCTCGGCGTGGGTCTCGGCGTCGTCCCACCGAATGCGCCCGGCGTCGGCGAACTGCGGGTCGCGCTGGCTGCCGAGCAGGCCGTTCTCGGTCAGGTCGTAGGACATCACCAGCCCGCGGGCCTGCCGGTCCTCCGGGACGTACGCCATCCCGTCCTCGATACGCTGGCGCCGCGACTCGTCGGTCACGTCCGTGCCGCCGAGCGCGACGCGCCCGGCGCTCGGCGTTCGGAGGCCGGTGAGCGCCTCGACCAGTTCGGACTGGCCGTTGCCGTCGACGCCGGCGATGCCGAACACCTCGCCCTCGGCGATCTCGAGGTCGACGCCGTCGACGGCCCGGACTCCGCGGTCGTCTTCGACCACGAGGTCGCGCGCTGCGAGCCCGACCGCGCCGGCGTCGACGGGCGACTTCTCGGTGTCGAACAGCACCTCGCGGCCGACCATCAGCTCCGCGAGTTCGGTGTCGTCCACGTCGTCGGTGTCGACGGTGCCCACGTTCTTGCCGTCCCGGAGCACCGTCACCTCGTCGGCGGCGGCGGTCACCTCGCTCAGCTTGTGGGAGATGAAGATGATCGTCTTGCCGGCCTCGGTGAGTTCGTCGAACACCTCGAACAGCTCCTCGACCTCCTGTGGCGTGAGCACCGCGGTCGGCTCGTCGAGGATCAGTACGTCGGCGCCCCGGTAGAGCGCCTTCAGGATCTCGATGCGCTGTTGCTCGCCCACCGAGAGGTCGGCGACGGTCGCCGTCGGGTCGACGTCGAAGCCGTAGCGATCGGCGAGTTCGGCGACCGCCTCGCGGGCTTGCTCGCGGTCGACCGCGAGCCCGCCCCACTTGCGGGGCTCGTTGCCGAGCACGATGTTCTGGGTCACGGTCATCGGCTCCACGAGCATGAAGTGCTGGTGGATCATGCCGACGCCGGCGTCGATGGCGTCCCGGGGCGAGTCGAACGTCCGCTCCTGGCCGTCGACGACGACGGTGCCGGAGGTGGGCTTGTACAGCCCATAGAGGACGTTCATCAGCGTCGTCTTGCCTGCCCCGTTCTCGCCGAGGAGGGCGTGGACGCTCCCGCGATCGACGGTCAGGTCGACCTCGTCGTTCGCGAGGACGCCCGGGAACTGTTTGGTGATCTGTCTGAGGTCGACCGCTGGCGCAGTCATCTATTTGATTCGAGAGGGTGGAGGGTGGTTCGCCCCCGACGCCGGGAGGGGCCGGACGATCACTCGGGGCTCAGTTCTCGGGTTCGGTCGGAACGTCGATGTCGCCGTTCTGGATGGCCTCCCGCGAGGAGTCGAGCGCGTCGAGTACTTCCTGCGGAATCTCGCCCTCGTAATCGGCGCCGATGACGGCCTCGACACCGCCGTCCTCGAGGCCGAGCGAGACCGTCGACCCGCCCTTGAACTCGTCGTTCACGACGTCCTTCGTCGCGTTGAACACCGCGGTGTCGACGTGTTTGACCATACTGGCGACGATGGTGTGGCTGGCGTCGCTGCTCAGCGACTGGTCGCTGTCGACGCCGATGGCGAGGCGGCCGCGCTCGCCCGCGGCGTTGAACACGCCGCTCCCGGTGGCGCCGGCGGCGTGGTAGACGATGTCGGCGCCCTCGTCGTACATCGAGCCGGCAATCTCCTGCCCGCGGCCCGGGTCGTTCCAGGAGCCCGCGTACGCCGAGCGGACCTCGATGTCGGCGTCAGCGTGGTGGACGCCGGCGATGAAGCCAGCCTCGAACTTCTTGATCAGGGGGTTCTCCTTGCCGCCGACGAAGCCGACCGTCTTGGTCTCGGGGTCGCTGGAGAACGTCTTCTCGGAGCCGCTGTAGCTCCCCTCGTGGCTGAACTCGCGCGTGGAGAGGAGGCCGGCGAGGTGGCCCACCTGGAACGAGCCCTCGTGCTCGCGGAAGCGGTAGGAAGCGACGTTGTCGGCGTCGAGTCCGGCGTCGACGAGCATGAAGTTCTGATCGGGGTACTCCTCGGCGTTCTCCTGGAGTGCGCTCCGCTGGGAGAACCCGATACAGGTCACGAGGTCGTAGTTGGGGTCCGACGAGCTGGCGAACTGGCTCTGGAAGGTGCCGAACTCGCTCTGGCCCTCGGGCTCGGTGTTGTCGTAGGCGATGCCGAGTTCCTCCTCGGCCTTCTGGACACCCGCGTGGGCCATGTCGTTGAACGCCTCGTCCCCGAGACCGCCCAGGGAGTAGACCATGCCGACGTGAGTCTCGGCGCTGTCACCGCCACTGCCGCCGAGACAGCCAGTCAGCCCGGTCAGTGCTGCGCCGGTTGCGCCCGCGACGAACGTCCGCCGATCGATGTGCTCGCGCATCGTTACCGGTTTTTCCCTTGGAACGGAGGTTAAGCCCATCGTTTCGGTGCTCTATTGAGTTAGATACGTAACTAGTCTGCGGCCAAACCGGTCCGTCCTGTCCCGAGTCTCGAAGGTTCTGCCGCCCCGGCCAGGAAAGATATGCACGAACGTGCCGTGCACCGCCGACGCCGTTGTGAACTGACAGGCGATCCGGCGTGAACGGGCACGCACGACGCGACTTGGGCCTCGCTAGCACGGCGACCGATCCGATCGGCCGCGCCTGCCAGCCAGCCGTTGGGGAGCTACCCCTCCCACTCCTCGTACTCGCCGTAGAGCCCCTTCGAGAGGTACCGCTCGCTGGAGTCGGGGAACACCGTCACCACCGCGTCGTAGGGGACGTCGATCCCGCCGTCGGCGATCCGCTTTGCCACCTGCTTCGCCGCAATCGCGTTCGCGCCGGAGCTGGAGGCCACGAGGTGGCCCTCCTCGGCGGCGAGGCGCTGCACCTCGGCGTGGGACTCCTCGTCCGGCACCGCGTGCACCTCGTCGACGAGTGCGGGCTCGAACAGCTCGTTCGTCGAGGTGTCGTGGGTCCCGATGCCCTCGGTCTTGTACTCGCCTTCCTCGCGCTCCTCGCCGAGGAGCGTCCCGTAGAGCGAGCCCTCGGGCTCCACGGCGGCGACGTGGGTGTCCGCGTGCTGCTCGCGCCCGTACCGGGCCAGCCCCATCAGGGTGCCTGCGGTCCCGCAGCCAGCCACGAGTGCGCCGACCTCGCCGTCGAGGGCGTCGTAGATCTCCGGGGCCGTGGTCTCGTAATGGGCCTCGGCGTTCAGCGGGTTCGAGAACTGCTGGGGGACCGCGGCGTTGTCCAGTTCCTCGGCGAGTTGGTGAGCGCGCTCGATCGCGCGGGGCATCCCGTCCTCACTAGGCGTGTTGATCACTTCCGCCCCCAGCGCGCGCATTAGCGTCTGTTTCTCGACGGAGAACCGTTCGGGGACGACGAACACGGCGTCGAGGTCGAGCTGGCGGGCGGCGACGGCGATGCCGATGCCCGTGTTGCCGGCGGTGGGTTCGATGACCGTGCCGCCGGGGTCCACGTCGCCCCGGTCCAGCATCCCTTCGAGCATGTACTTCCCGATGCGGTCCTTGATGCTGGCCCCGGGGTTGAACGACTCCAGTTTCGCGTACACTGGGACGGCGTCGGGGCTATCGTGGACACGGACCAGCGGCGTCTCGCCGATGGTGTCGAGAACCGAGTCCAGAGGTTCCCGATGAGTGCTCATACCGGGCCGTGGAGGGTAGCCGTTGTGTAGTTTACCATCTCCGAGAGCGGCTCCGCGACCGGGGACGCTCAGTCGTCGGTGGCCGCCGTGTCCTCCTCCGACGACGCCTCCCCGTCCTCGGCCTCGCTGATGTGGACCTCGGCGGCGACGGCGTCGACGTCGATGTCGTGCTCTGCGGCGATGGCGTCGAGGACGGCGCGCTGTTCGGCCAGTTCGTCCTCGACGGTGCCGACTCGTTCCTTGGTCTCGTCGACGGTCTGTTGGGTCTCCTCGACCTCCTCCCGGAGCTTGTTCATCCGCTCGTACACCTTCTCCGCTTTCTCCGCGACGGTCTGCAGCTTCTGTGCAGTGCTTCCGAGTCCGACCATACCCAACTGATAGGGGCGGAGGCTTGTGTCGCTTCCGGTGAGTGTTGTCGGCCGACCGCTGGATCGCCCCTCGCGACGCTCGGCGCTACCGAACGGACATCAGGTACGCGGCCGTGAAGATGAGCACCGTCGCCGTCGCGACGTTGACCGGGGTGAACGCGACGCTGCCGACGAAGTCGAGCCCCCAGATGATCGTGACCGCGAACACGGTCGACAGTACCAGGTTCAAGCCGTGGACGATCCACGGGTTCCCCACGGAGCGCTCCGTCGCCGCCTCGAACCCCTCCCGACCCGTCGGGCCGTCGTCCTCCTCGCTCATACACGTAGCCAGAGTCCGGGCCACTTAGCTGTTGGTCGCCGCCGGGAGAGTGAAGTCGGTCGAGTCGGAGGGGCTGGACCACGACGACGGAACGCCGCGGTGTCCCGACTGCGGGTCGGCGATGCGGTTCGAGCGCCCCCACGCCGACGGCTGTGCCTGCTGACGCTACTCGACCGCCGCGGGGGTCGGCTCTCGGAGCGCGGTCTCCTCCTCGTTCGCCGTCGGGAACGGTCCCGCGGGTAGTTCGTCGAGTCGCTCCCACTCCGCGTCGGTGACCAGCGCATCGTCGAATCGATCCCGCAGCGCGCCCTCGTCGAACTCGGTGCCGATCACGACGTACTCCGTTCGTCGGTCGCCGTGCTTCTCGTCCCACTCCAGGTTCGGCCGGTTCGACCGGTAGAGATCCTGCTCGATCTCGGGTAGTGAGGCGATCCACGGGCCGCGCGCCTCCACCCGAACGGATCGACCTGCCTGTCCGACGGTCTGGCGGAGATCGTTGCCGGCGACCCAGAGCGTCCCCTTCGAGCGCACCACGCCCGCCGGGAGATCGCGGAGCACCGCGGCGAGCCGCTCGGGGTGAAACGGGCGTCGACGCCGGTAGGTGAACGAGGAGATGCCGTACACGTCGTCCTGGTGGCGGTGGCCGTGATGGTGGTCGTCGCCGTGGTCGCTAGCGTGATGGTCGTCTCCGTCAGTGTGGCCCCCGTCGCCGTGGTCGCTGTCGTGACCGGCCTCATCGTGTCCGTCGTGATCGCTCTGTGCCTCCGCCAGCGCCCGTTTCCAGCCGGGGAGATCGCTCACTTCGCGCTCCTCGAACCGCGCTACGTCGAGCAGCCACGACGGATCGACCGACGAGAACGACGTGCAGACAGTGTCGGCGTCGGGCTGGAGCGCCGCCACCAGCGCCTCGGCCTCGTCGAGTTCGTCGGCAGTACAGAGGTCGGCTTTGTTCAGCACGACCGCGTTCGACACCTCGATCTGCTCGACGAGGAGATCCGACAGCGGCCGGTCGTCCTCCTCAGCGGCCGTGCGCTCGGGAGTCCCCTCGCCGCCGAAGGTGTCGACGAACAGCCGGGAGTCGACGACGGTCACCAGCCCGTTGACGCGGTAGCGCGCCGCCGCGGCGGACTCGGTGGTGAACAGTCGCGCGACGGGCGCGGGCTCGGAGATGCCCGAGGACTCCACCACGAGATGGTCGAACTCCCGGTTCTGTGCGAGCCCGACGACGGCCGTCTCGAGGTCGTCCTGCAGTTCACAGCAGATACAGCCGTTCGAGAGCTCCTCGACGCCGCCGGTGACGTCGGTCTCCGACCCCTCGGCGACGAGTTCGGCGTCGACGTTCACGTCGCCCATGTCGTTGACGAGCACCGCGATGTCGCGGTCGCCGGCGTCGGTAAGCAGGTGGTTCAACAGCGTGGTTTTCCCGGCGCCGAGGCTCCCCGAGAGCACCGTGACCGGGATACGATCGCTCATGCGTGTGGGTGGGTGCCACTCGCTTTTCAACCCCTCGGCAATGGCCGACGCCGCTTCCAGCGTCGGTAGCCCCGGGCGGGCGCCCCGCTGCTACGACAGCTTTTACCGCGTGAACTCGTACCACCAGAAACGATGGACCTCTCCGAACGAATCGATCGGTTCCTCGCGGAACTCGACGAGTGGCTCCGGGGGCTCTACCACGGGATGATCACCCACCCGGCGTACGAGAAGATCGAGAAGGAGGCCGAGGATCTGGAGGACGCGTTCATGCTCGCGTGCTTCCCCGACGCCTTCGGCATCCCGTCGCCGGTGTCGTACTACACTGCCGAGATCCTGCCCTACATCGAAGACGAGTTCAAGGCGTGGGAGCGACGGCTCTGGGACCGGAACACGATGATCGAACGCAAGGGTCAGCAGTACCACTTCTGATGAAGCCATTCGTGTTCTTCGGCGGGAAGGGCGGCGTCGGCAAAACGACTGTCTCGTGTGCGTACGCGCGGAAGTGCGCCGACGCGGGCGTGGACACGCTCGTCGTCTCGACTGACCCGGCCCACTCCGTTTCCGACGTGTTCGATCAGGAGTTCGGCGACGTCCCGGAGTCAGTGACGGGCGTCGACGGCCTCGACGCGCTCGAGATCGATCCCGACGAGGAGGTGACCGCCCATCTCGACGACATCCGGAACCGGCTCTCGGATCAGGTGTCGGCGTCGATGGTGAACGAGATCAACAAACAGCTGGAGATGGCCCACCAGACGCCGGGCGCCTACGAGTCGGCGCTGTTCGACCGGTTCGTCGAGGTGATGGAGCAGAGTGACCCCTACGACCGTGTCGTGTTCGACACTGCACCCACGGGGTCGACGCTACGTCTGCTCGGGCTCCCGGAGTTCCTCGAAGACTGGGTCGATCGGCTGATGTACAAGCGCCGACAGAGCATCGACCTGTTCGAGAAAGCCGCCATCGGGAACAACGAGCCCCGGCGGGTGATGGAGGGCGACCCCGTTCTCGAGCGCCTCCAGGACCGCAAGGAGTTCTTCGAGTTCGCTGGCGGGGCGCTCCGGAACGATGCCGCCTTCTTCCTGGTGTTGAACCCCGACCAGCTCTCGGTCAACGAGACCGCCCGCGCGATCGACGACATGGACGCCGAGGGGCTCGGCGTCGACGGCCTGATCGCGAACAAACTCACGCCCGCGCCGGACGACGACGAGAACGGCCGCGGCGCGCGCTACCTCCGAGACCGCATCGAGACGGAGACGGACCGACTGGATCAGGTCCGAGAGTCGCTCGCCCCGCCGCTGTTGGCGGAGATCGAGACACGGACCCGGGAGATCCGGGGCGACCTGCTCGCCGACGTGGCCGCCGAACTCGACGTGTCCGTCGGCGTCGAGGAGCCGACGTTCATCTGATCGGCGACGACTGCGACCCCGTATCTTTTTGACAGCGAAGCGACGTAGTGGAACGATTAGCCAAGGCTTAAGTCCTGTACAACAATCACTATCATGAAGGTACGTGACACAATGACTCAGGTAATCTGGATCGTGGCGGCGGTGTTGATCACGTTCTCCGTCGGGTACGTGGGGTACTCGAAGTACCTCTCGCAGTTCGTCGGCCTCGACAACTCGCGTGATACACCGGCCCACAAATACGAAGACGGTCAGGAGTACGTCCCGTCCAAGAAACCAGTGCTGCTCGGGCACCACTTCTCGAGCATTGCGGGTGGCGCACCGATCGTCGGCCCGATCACGGCCGGCGCCATCTGGGGCTGGGTGCCCGCCCTCGCGTGGATCGCCATCGGGAACCCCCTGATGGGTGCCGTCCACGACTTCGTCTCGTTGTCGGGTTCGATGCGACACGAGGGGAAGTCGATCGGATACATCATCGGCGAGTACGTGGGTGAACGAGGCAAGAACCTGCTGCTGTGGTTCGCGTTCCTCACCATCATCCTCGTCGTCGCGGTGTTCGCACTCGTCGTCGGGATCGTGCTGAACGCGTTCCCCTCGGCGGCGACCGCGAGCTTCGTGTACATCGCACTCGCCGTGGTGTTCGGCGTCTACCTCTACCAGCTCGACGGCCCGTTCATCCCCGGGACGATCGTGTTCGTCGCGGGCGTGTTCGCGGGCGTCTGGTTCGGTATCAACAACCCCGTCGCGCTGTTCCCGGCGGTCGAAGCCGGCGCCTACCCCGACGGGACGATCATCCTGCTCGGGTTCCTCGGCGACGGTGCCTGGCTCCCGGGTGCGGTGATGGACTCCAGTGCGATTCTCACGCCGAACGTCGCCGGGTGGGTCCCGGCGATCCTGATCTACGCGGCGATCGCGAGCGCGCTTCCGGTGTGGACGCTGCTTCAGCCGCGTGACTACCTGTCGTCGTTCCTCCTGTACGCGGGGGTCGGCGGCGCCCTGATCGCGATCATCGCCGGCACCCTGCTCGGCACGGCCAGCCAGCCGCTGGTGGTCGCCGACAGCATCGCCGCGTTCGAAGGGTTCCTCGGCGTCGACGCGGTCTCGCCGTTCCCCCTGTTCCCGATGCTGTTCGTGACGATCGCCTGTGGGACGATCAGTGGGTTCCACTCGCTGGTCTCTTCCGGGACGACCGCGAAACAGCTCAACAAGGAGAGCGACGCCCGCCTGATCGGTTACGGCGGCATGCTCGGCGAGGGGCTGCTCGCCGCGGTGGCGCTCTCGACGCTTGCGATTGCCGGCGGCGCCGAAGCGGCGGCCGGCGGCGGGATCGGCGGTGCGCTTCCCAACTTCGCGTCCGGCGGTGGGATCATCCTCACCAGTCTGGGAATCCCGGTCGATTACGGCGCGCCGTTCATGGCGCTCGTCCTCGTGAGCTTCCTGCTCACGTCGACGGACACGGCCGCTCGGCTCGGCCGGTACATGATGGAGGAGATCATCGGCACGCCCGGGAGCGGGACGGAAACCGGGCTCTCCGGCGGTGTTAGTTCCTTCGCCCGCGGTCGGTACACCAACCCGATCATCCAGTGTGGCCTCGGCTACGTGCTGGTCATCTCGGGCGAGTGGGCAACGCTGTGGACGCTGTTCGGCGGCGCGAACCAGCTGCTCGCCGCGCTCGCGCTACTGACCGCGACCGTCTGGCTCGCCAACTGGGACGAGTCCAAGCAGCTGATCAGCACCGGCATCCCGATGGCGCTGATGGTGACGATCACGGTGCTCGGCCTCTCGTGGGTCGCGTTCAAAGAGCAGCTGTACGACCAGCTGATCATGGGCGGCGCGAGCGGGCTCGGTGCCCAGATCTCCGCGTCGGTCCGGATCGTGCTGGCGCTGGTACTGCTGTACTTGGCACTCTCGCTGGTCAAGATCGGCTACGACAACATCAGCAGCGTCCGCGGCAGCAGCGGTGCGACGCCGGAACCGAGTGACGACTGACGGCCGTCGTCACTCCGCCGTACCGAGCGACGACTGACACTCGTCGCCGCTCCGAGGTGCAGGCGGCGACGGACGCGACGCCGGCCACACCGTGTGGCCGATCCGTCACGGTCCCCGGTTACCTTCCCTCTGTCCGAACTCCCGAGCGACAGCTACGTCCAGAACTGCTTGGCAAAGCGTGAGAGGAAGCTCTCGCTCGGCCGCTCGACGTCGCCCCAGAGCGCGAACGCCTCCGCGGTGTCGGCCTCGGTGCTGGCGATAACCGTCTCCGTGTCGGGGGCGACGACGACGAGGTTGATCTCGTAGTGGCCGTAGTAGCCGTACGCGAGCAGCTCTCGCTCGCGGAACCCCTCGACGAACTCCCGGACCGACTCGGTGAGTTCGTCGGCGACCACGACGAACGTGAACTCCGTCCCGAAGTGCTCCTCGCTGGGGACGATCCAGTCGTCCGCCAAACCGTGGCCCAACTCGACCAGCGACTCGAGGTCGTCGACGCTGGGACGGGCGACCCGTCTGGCGAACAGGTACTCCGCGCGGTCGTGATCGGCGTAGCTCAGCGCGGGGTGGAAGAACTGCTTCTGGGTCCGCACTCGGAACTCGCCGTAGAGATCGAACGACTCCCCCCGGACGCGGTAGTCCCGTTCGAGGTCGTAGCTGAACATCAGCCGACCGCTGACTCGGTCGAAGTACTCGTCGTCCCACGTCGGCACCTCCTCCCGGATCTCCGCGGGGAGCTCCTCCGGATCGCGCGCCTCGGCTTCGGTCATCGGCGCCCTCCGACGGCCCAGTCGCGGTCATCCGCGGCGGTTCGGTGAGTCATGACCGGTTGTGACACACCCTCGCTCAAAAGCCCGTCGCGTGGTCGCCGCCGGCACATCTATCACTACGGAACTGTAACACACGTTTATGAGCGACGAACAGCCGACAGAAGCGTGCGGGCGCTGTTCGATGACTACCGTCGTCGACGCCGTCGACGCCAACAGTGACGGCCCGGACCGTGACCCCTTCGGCGACGAACGCATCGAGATCGAGGAGTCGGCGATCCGGCGCGTGTCGCCGGTCGCGTGGATGGGGAAAGTTACTACCCGGCTGAACGCCGCCGTGAAGCGCTTGACGTACGGCGAGTAGCTAAACAGCGCCGCCGGCTCAGTGCCGCTGACTCGCCCGACAGTGGTAGTGCGTCGCTTCGTCGTCCCAACGGGCGAGTAGCTCGCGAGCCGGCTCGGAGACGTGGGCGTTCTCGTAGTTCTCACCGGCGAACTCCCTGACTGCGTCGTAGTTCGAGAACCAGAGCTGGGTCATGAATTCTACCTCCTTGCCGGCGTCGCGCCGAAGCAGGTCGTAGCCAAGAAATCCCTCGCCCGACATCGTCGCGAGCAGTCCGTCGTCCGGATCGGCGAGAAACTGCTCGTACGCGTCCGCGTCCTCGGGGTCGGTCCACCCGTGCCAGACGCGGACGATCGGATCGTTCCCGTCACCTGCCCCGTTCCCACTCACCGGGTAACCTCGTGCTCGAGCGTTCCGACGCCGCCGATCTGGATCTCGACCGTGTCGCCGTCCTCGAAGGGGCCCACGCCCTCGGGCGTGCCCGTGGCGATCACGTCGCCCGGTTCGAGCGTCATGTACTGGGTCGCCTCCTCGATCAGCGCCGGCACGTCGAACACCATCTGGTCGATCGTGGCGTTCTGCTTCACCTCGCCGTTGACGCGAGTCTGGATCTGTGCATCGTCCGGAACGTGTTCGGGGTCGACGACACAGGGTCCGATCGGGGCGGCGCCGTCGAACGCCTTCCCGCGGACCCACTGGGACTCGCTGCGCTGGTCGTCGCGGTTCGACACGTCGTCGACGCAGGTGTAGCCCGCGACGTACTCCATCGCGTCCTCGGCGTCGACGTGTTTTGCCTGTTTCCCGATCACGACGCCGAGCTCGGCCTCCCACTCGACGCGCTCTTTCCCCGCGGGGAGCGTAACGGTGTCGCCGTGGCCGGCGACGGTGTTCGGCCCCTTCAGGAACAGGAGCGGCCGGTCGGGCACGTCGGCGTCGTGCTCCTCGGCGTGAGCGACGTAGTTTCGGCCGACACAGACGACCTTACTCGGCTCGGTGGGGGCGAGCAGATCAATCTCGTCGAGGGCGTACTCCTCGCCCGCGAAGCTGACCGCGTCGCCGTGCCACTCGCCGCGTCGTACCGCGCCGCTGGGGTCTCGGAAGCGTGCGTGTCGCATCACCGTCAGCGTCGCTCGCCCGTGGCTAAGTCGTTCCGACTGCGGCGAACGTGACTGGGTTGGCTCACCCGGACCAGCGTACGTCGAACCCGTCGACGTTCTGGGGTTGCTCGTACGCCACGTCGACGCTGTCGACCGTCGCATGCGGGCTCCCGGTGTGACACCAGCCGATCATCGACTCCACGGCCCGGGGGTCGCCCTCGAACACCGCCTCGACGCGGCCGGTCGGCAGATTGCGCACCCACCCGCTCACCCCGCGTCTGGTGGCGGTCTCCTCGGTGTTGGCTCGGTAGCCAACGCCCTGGACGTTCCCGCTGACGTGGACGTGCGCGCGGACGCGGTCGGCCTCGCTCATGGTCGACGAATCGACTGACCGATACTTAACACCAGTGTCGGGGCCGACCCGGAACCGGGCAGGCAAAGTAGCCCCGTACCGACCGGTCGAGCATGGAACTGTTCGGCACTGCGGGGATCCGCGGCGACGCTCGGGAGCGGGTGACGCCGTCGCTGGCGATGCGCGTCGGCCAGGCGGCAGCGACCGACGCACTGCAGCAGGCGAGACCAGACGAGACAGTCGAGTTCGCGCTTGCCCGCGACGGCCGCGAGACGGGGCAGGCACTCGTCGACGCGATGGCGTCGGGGCTCGCCTCGGCCGGCGCGGACGTGATCGAGATCGGGCAGGCGCCGACGCCGGCGCTCGCGTACGCGAGTCGGGGTCGCTACGGCGTCGCGATCACGGCCTCGCACAACCCCCCGGCGGACAACGGCATCAAACTGTTCGCCGACGGCGTCGAGTACAGCGGCGAGGCCGAGGCTCGCATCGAGGGCCACATCGACGCTGGCACCGAACCGACGCAGTGGGATACGTGGGGCACCCGCGAGCGCGCAGAGGTGCTCGACGACTACCGCGACGCGGTCGTCGCCTACGCCCAGCAGTTCGGCGCCGACCTCGACGGGCTCCGGATCGTCGTCGACTGCGGCAACGGGATGGCGTCGCTGGCGACGCCGCAGGTGCTTCGCGAACTCGGCGCGGAGGTCGTCACCCTCAACGGCAACGTCGACGGTCACTTCCCCGGCCGCGGGAGCAAGCCGACCGAGGCGACGCTGGGTGACTGTATGCGCTTCATGGCGGACGGTTCCTTCGACCTCGGAATCGCCCATGACGGGGACGCCGACCGCATCGTCGTCATGACGGGTGACGGCGAGGTCGTCCACGAGGACACCGTGCTGGCAATGCTGGCCGAGGAGTACGTCGCTGCGTCCGACAGCGAGGATCCGACGGTCGTGACGACGCCCAACGCCTCCGCACGCATCGACGAGCGCGTCCGCGTGGCGGGGGGTCGCGTCGAGCGCGTCGCGCTGGGCTACCTCCACGACGGCATCGCCGATGCCCGCGACGGCGGCGCCGACGTGGCGTTCGCTGCCGAGCCCTGGAAGCACGTCCACACACGCTTCGGCGGGTGGATCGACGGCGTCGCCTCGGCGGCCGTTCTCGCGCGTCTCGTCGCCGAGATTCCGCTTGCGGAGCGCCGGGAGCCCATCCCCGAGCGACCGTATCGGAAGGTGAGCGTCCCCTGTGAGGACGACGCGAAAGTCGACGCGATGGCGCGACTGACTGAGACACTCCCCGAGCGCTTCCCCGAGGCCAGCGTCGACGACGAGTACGGCGTTCGACTGGAGCTTCCCGACGCGTCGTGGGTGCTCGTGCGCCCGAGCGGGACGGAGTCGTACCTCCGGATCTACGCGGAGAGCGAGGACGTCGAGACGCTCTCGGAAGCGGCGAAGACGGTCGTCGAAGACGCGATCGCAGACGCGGCGTAGGCGGCCTACGCGGAGGCAGCCAGCCGACCGTGGTCGACTTTGATACAGCGATCCTGCACGAAGTCGAGCCCGGCGGCGTCGGCCAGCGCAGTGGCCTCGTCGTTGGCGATCCCCAACTGCAGCCAGACTGCGCCGGCGTCGCCGTGGGCCTCGTGGCGGTCGACGACGCTCTCGACGACCGCCGGCGTCTCCTCGCTGGGGCGGAACACGTCGACGATATCGATCTCCGGCTCCACGTCGGCGAGTGAGTCGTACGCCGTCTCGCCCAGAATCTCGTCGGCGAAGGGATTGATCGGGACGATCCGGTAGCCGTGCTCCTGCAGGTACTTCGGCACGTCGTGGGCGGCTTTTCCTTCAGTCGTCGAGCAGCCGACGACTGCGATGGTGTCGGCGTCGAGCAGGTCTCGCAGGCGGTCGTCGTCGGTGATCGGCATGGTCGACGGTTACGCCGCCATCGCGAAAAGGGACCGGTCAGGCGTCCGCGAGGTGGACGATGGGATCGGCGTGCTCCTGGACCTCGACGACGCCGTCGAACAGCTGTTTGAGCGTGTTGAGCGTCTGCTGGTCGTGGGCCGTCTCGTCGATGCAGTAGAGCCCGAGGCCGTCGACGCTCTGGACGCGGCCGGTGAACACGTGGAGGAAGCGGAACACGGTCTGGAGGTCGGAGTACATCAACAGCGTCGTCAGCGAGTGGAGCATCACGCGGTTACGCTCGATGTTCCGGTCCTGGTAGAACGCCTGCAGGAACTCCGAGAGTTGGATCCCGATCCCAGTCATGTCCACCGGCGAGGAGGCGTACTTGACCCGGTCCCGCTCGGGCACCTCGTCGCCCTGCTGTTTGGTGATGCAGTCGACGACGGCGACGGGCCGGCTCTCGTAACTCGTCCGCTCGGCGAACTGCTCCAGTACGCGGTCGGCGCTGTCTTTGGTGGTGACGACGATCGAGCCGTCGCCCTGCTCGGTGCCGGCGGCGAGGATGTCGAGACAGCGTGCCCGCTTTCCCGCTAGCGGCGGGCCAGTGAGGAGGATGTTTGTCCCGGGCTGAACCTCCGCGTCGAGATGGGGGTGGAGGTCGTACATCACGCGGGGAGGGGTGAAACAGCGGGAGTGAGGCCTCCAGTCGCGCGATACAGAAGCTGCCCGAGATTCATCGGATGTGTGAGGATTGATTTGATGCGTTATTATTCTTTGTGATTACCCATGGTCGTCGACGCCGCCGCCGGACGGAACCACCAGACCGAACCGAGTGACTTAACTATGGGTCGGCAGTACGAATGCGTGTCGGGCGCTTAGCTCAGCCTGGACAGAGTACTTGGCTTCGGACCAAGCTGTCGCGGGTTCAAATCCTGCAGCGCCCATTCGTTTTCCGAACGATCTAGATTCAACAGACGGCGTAGACTTCCTTTTAAAGAAGCCGCTCTTCGCGCGAAAGAGTCCGTTCCGGTTCATCACGGGGGTCGTCGCCGTCATGCGATTCGCTAGCGCTAAAGTATCGGCGTACCCACAAAAAGATGGGTGGTCCTCGTCATTGATCAGCACAGGGACGAAACGCTCAACGAAAGGAAGATGCTCTGATCGGGCGCTGGGATTTTGTTATTTGACGAAATATGATTCGATATGGCTGACGGTCGCCCGCTGACCAGCGAGGAACTTCGCCGCTACATCGCCAGTCTCAATCAATTAAAACGGATGTGTAGATGTCCAACCGACAGCCGCGCCGAAGACGGATTCACTGAACAGGTGGATGATGACCTCGAACGCGAACTTGATGAACTGGAAGAGGAACTTCGGGGAGATCGATCACCCTGAACGGTATGCGGTTCACCCGTCTGGATCTCGTTCGTCGCCAGCATTTGACGTCGATACACGATCACTGTTCTCCGTCTGTGATTCCCAGAGATAGACTAAGATAATTCAAAGATGCAGTGCGCCATATCGTACTACCCCGCACCGCTGGGGACATCCTCACAGAAATGTTTTTCGCTGACGCGGGCCGGGCGCGCGCCCGGCCAGTGTGCCTACTGAAAGAGAAGAGAGAGATCCACAGCCAATGGACCCACAACCAGCACGAGGTACGCAGCCATCCCTTTCGCCAGTCGTTCCGCACTTGGAACAGCGCCCTCATTAGCCGTCCAGTACTCAGTCCACTCCTGACCAAGCCGCGACCACACGGCCCCAACCGAAAATGCGGCTGCGCCCGTGATTGTTGCCGCCGCCATTCTGTTGCTGTCGTAGTCATCGTCGTGATAGTCCGACAGTTGTGTGTCAACCGTTTCCGCCCGGTACTCTTCCGGTGGCGCATGCTCACTTGGATCTACGCGGTGTGGGTCTTCAGTGTCTGCGATCGTTGTCGCAGTCGTCACGGGCTGGCCGTCCTCAAACTGGACGCGGTCGGAATCCCGCTTTATTTTACCAGGGAGCTCGTGTTTCCGGGGGTCGTAACTCAACTCGTCCGCGTCAGGGAAGCCAGCATAGTTGAAAGGGAGCGACGCCTCGCGCGGATGGACAAGCAGAATCGGGGTGTCACGTTGCTCGTGATGGCGGGTAAGCCGAACATCCCGGTCAAACCGAATTCCGTCTGGCGTGATTGGCGAGAACGGCTCTCCGTCGAACGGGATCGGATTCATCACGACTGGAAACTGATACTCAGGCTCGGCTGGCACGACCGGAGGCGCTTCGTTTTCCTTCCCCATCAACGAATACACCTTGTGGCTGGTAATGCGTCCACTCTGCCGCAGGTACCGGACGGCAGTCTGGATATCTTGCCAACCCGCGAGATCACACAGCACCTTCGGATCAACCGAAATATCCGCAAGAAACGTGAGACCAGTCGCCCGGAGCGGATGGGGAGACAACTCATCAGGTTCCAAGCCGTTCGCGTTTTCTGCAGCTTTCTTAATTAGTCGGCTCACCGAGAACCGCTCGTGTTGAAGACAGTCATTGTGGTCGAAGAAGGTCATGAGGCACGCAGTGATGCGCTCAGACCAACCGAATGGAACAGTACGTGCTGACCGGTCGTATTTCGGCTCCCAACGCTCACTATAGAGTATGTCTTCAAGCGTCTCCGGGCGACAGTAACTCGCCTTCTCAACGACGGTATCGCGGGCGTCTGCATTCAGGTCTCGCCACTTAATGTCGTCAGCCCACTCACCTTTTTCTTGGAGCTCCGATAGGCCGCGGCGACCCCATATGTCGCGGGCAGTGATCCAACACTTCTTGCAGCCGCATGGGTCGTAGCTTGGGATTTTAATTTCCCCACGCCGCCAATCGATCCACTCCTCACGGAGGTGCTGGATCTCTTGGAGACGGAAACCAAGTCGTCCAGCGAGTAGGATGATGTAGCAGGCGGCGAGTCGCGTACTGGGGTTCTTGATTTTGAGCGCTCCCTGGTAGAGTCGGAAGTAAGCGTCCGTGTTGAGGGCTTTATCCGCCGATGGAAGGGCGTTTGGGTTCGTCATGCACACTTCATATGTGCGAATGCGGGAAAAAGGTCAGCCGTGAGACATGGACGTAACCGACAGCTACTGTCGAACCAGAGCCGCGAGTCTCCGTTCGACGATTTCCGACGGCCATGAGGACTCAATTGTATCTCGTTCGACGCCGAATGTTTCTACTGCTCGATTCACCGGTCTTTCCGAATTTTCCTGCTGCTCGAAGAGGTACGAGTAAGCCGTTACTTGGAGTTCGTACCGGCGTCGCGTCTCTGGTGTTTGATCCGTCAGCGTGATCTTCAGATCGGCCACGTACTGTTCGCCGGAAGGCAATTCGATGACGAAATCGCTCGTGCCGTGTATCTCAATTTCGACGCCGTCAACAGTAACGAGACCATCGATGGGTCTCTCAACGGTAACCCGTTCGGCTCGTTGGATTTCTTCCCACAAGTCGGACGCAAGGAAGTCGTCCAGTACCTCCTCCCGGAAGAAGGAAAAAAGTTTGTCGCGTTCATTGTCTCCGGTTCGCGTAGTGTGGTCGTCCACGACGTCGTCGAACACGCGCCGAACTTCGTCACCCAGCGATCGAAGTGTGTGTTCCGGAACCTCGCGTTCGACGAGCGTGGTCAAAACTTCGTGTAAGCAGGAGCCGACGTCGTCTGGGCCTAACTGGTCGAACTGCAGGGGGACGTCGCCGGGAACATCGTTAGCTTCTGTGTGTAGGGCATTCCCGAGGAGATGGTTGAGTACCTGTGCGTCGGGATCATCCGTGAGGGGATACAGCGTACTCGGGTTGGTGAACCGTGGCACCCACGGATCGAGATCGGTGCGTCGTGGTTGATTGACGGCGACGTCGTTGTCACGAGACGTGACCGTGTTCGTCCACGTTGCGCGAAGTGCGACGTCGTTGACGCCAACGTCGAACGACCCTGTGCCCGTATCGACCGAGTACGACCCAGTTTGATCACCGGTGAAATTGAGCCCGTCTCGGATCGTGTCGAGCCACCGGTCACGTGGCTGTTGCTCACCAGAAAACGAACGTGGGAGTGGAACGACAAGGTGATCTCTCGCCCGCGTGAGCGCGACATACAGGAGCCGCCACGCTTCGGCCCGTTCGTTCGCCGCGACTTGTCTGAGGCGGTCGGGACCGACGAGAGACGTCGAATCCGCAGACTCAGCGACATCGTCGCACCAGTGGCCAGTAGCCCACCGCAACCCGACATCGCGGTCCCATGTCTCCTCAGGATCGTAGAGCCCGTTGACGAACGGTGGGAGCGCAATGTCTGAAGGGAAGTCGGTGTTCGTTGGCGGGGCGAGCCCGGCGATGCTTCCCTGAGTGATGAACCGTTGGGCTTGCGGCCCGTGCTTCCAGAGGTCGAATCCGGGATTCGCAATGGCGACGACGTCGTCTTGGTCGCCCTTGGCATCGTGTATTGTACGGAATTCGACGTCGTGGCTTGTGTCGGCGGTACTCGGCTGATTCGGTCCCATATACGGGCTCTCCCGGAATGGTTCGATCAGCTCGGTGAGTTCTCGTGGAGTGAAGTGCTCGTCCGCTTCCCACTCATCCAGGGTCTCTATGAGTGCATCGAGGTTAGCGACCCGTTGTGCGGGATCGACGTCGAAGTACCCATAGGGATCTGCGCGAAGGGCGAGTGTCTCGATGATGTCCTCGGCGTAGGTGCCAGCGGGGCGAGAGAGGAAGCTATCACGTCGATTGCGGAGTTCGGAGAGGCCACCGAGGACGTGCTGGTGTGCGTCCGTGAGGTCGCAGTCATCGAGAATCGCGTCGAGATCCCAATGATGGGTCTCGAAATCATCTGCGAGTGGTTCGAGACCGAGATTCGACTCGATGACGAGCTCACGAGTTCTTTCGGGATCTGCGGGTGCGACTAGCCACTCACAGACATCAAGCACGACATTGACGACTGAGCTCTGGAAGAGGTCCTCACTCGCGTTCCGAACACTGAGCCCCATCTCCTCGAACGCCTCTTCATACACATCCATCTTCGACGACCACCGGAACAAAACGGTGATCCCGAGAGGGTCATCGTTCTCGTCAGTGAATGACCCATCTGCGAGCCCCTTCGAGAGGAGCGTCGCCAGCGTCGTTGCTTCCCCGCGCCCTTCGACAGGTTTGACCCACGTGTAGGAATCAGGGTCTGAAGCGATCGGATCGAAGGCTGCGATATGAACATTGGACTCATCGGTCGAATCACGATCAGCTTCGAGCCCAGGGTATTGGACGTCCAGTTCTCCGAGGTTCCCACGTGCTGGATCCGTGAGCGCTGCTTCCGAGATTTCGTTGATCGCACTGGCGACACCGGGGACGCACCGGTACGTCGTCTTCGCAGTCCGGTGCTCGTGGACATCCCAGTTGATCCCGAGATACTCTCCATCGACCGTTGCGGTCTCGAAGAGCGTTGGTTCAGCGTGCCGCCACAGATAGACGCTCTGGAGCAGGTCGCCTGCGCCGAACACACGCGCACTGGAGGTGACCAAGTGGGACAGCGCAGCGTGCTGTATCGACGACACGTCTTGGGCCTCATCAATGATCAGGCTCTGGATTCGCGTCTGGTACCGCTGTCTGATTCTGGTTCGGTGGGTGTCATCGACAGCGTTGAGTCGGTCGTCGAAGTACGCGTCCACAAGATACGCGACGTCTGTGTGTGAAACAACGCCACGGTCGCGGATGGTCTGCCGATACGTACACCGATACTCTTCGAGTACTGCACAGAAGTCATCGATACGGGCACGCCAGTCATCGTGAAGTCTCGAATCTGCGTCACAGATTCTGTTTCGTTCGTCGTCGTCGATATCCTCATAGGCACCCTTGTCAATGTCTGCTCCGACACAGTGTTTAATCGCGGCGACGACGTCGTCAAACGATCCTGGGCGACCCTGTGCGTAGACGTCTTCAACGGTTTGTTCAAGGGCGGAACGGAATTCCTCCGTAGGGATACGGCGATCTCGGCAGTAGGAGACAGCGGTCTCCAGCATCTCGCTCACGTCGTCGTCGTATTCGCCAGTGGGATACGCATTCTCCAGTCGCTCTACTCGCTGCACCAATTCTGGGCCTTCCTGAATGTCCCGGTAACAGGCAGCATGCAGGTGTTTCTGCCGAGCCGTGTTGCCAACGACCGGCATCTCCTCGAAGCCGATGTCGGAGGCGATCTCACTCAGCACGTCCCGAAGGATACTGTCGATAGTACCGACAAACGGTGCTTGTCTGACCCGTTGGATCAGATATTCTACCTCGGTATCTGAGACCTGGCTTGCAGCGGGAACAAGGTCGTGTTCGACAATCTCCCGAAGGCGATCACAGATATCCGGAATGATGTTTTCCGCCTCACTACGGTTGAACGAGATAGCTGCGACTCGCTGCTCGGGAGTCGGGTCTCCAGCAACGTACCGGCGGAGAATGTCCTCTGCGGATATATGATCCGTGACCTCGGATTTCCCTGCACCTGGAACGCAATTGAGAGTATACAACCCCGACTCGTGGTTGAAGTACGCGTCTCGAATAGCTCGTTGCGCGTTCTGGAGGCGGATCGGATCGTCACTCATTGTTGGTCACCTCGTGGTTGAGCATCGCTCGAACGGCGCTCGGGAGTTCTCGTTCTTCGCTCAGCAGCTGTCGTCGCTCGTCGGGCGGAACAAGGTCGGTCTCCAGATGGTCTAGCAGTGGAGATGGGCGGCGTTCTTCTCCGGAAGTGGATTCTGTGTGGCGAGTCAGGATCAATCCATTTCCAGCGGCTCGCAACGTGTCGTCAAACTGGTCACGGTCTCGGCCCGTTGTCCATGCTGTTCGTGGTGAGAGCGTTCCAACACGCCCGTCGCCACGGAGGATTGCTTCTTGGAGTTCCGGGGGGACGACACTCTCTGTTTGCTGAGGCCACTCACCGTCGATCAATCCGACAGCGAAGACGTACGGAACGTTCAACAGCCAGATATCGTTCGCTTCGAGGATATCGATAGCACGTGCGTTTGAGTGCTCTCGTCGTCCGGGACGCTGGGTGGCGATTAGCTGACTTAACTCTGTGACGCTACTCCACGACCGATCAAGTGTCCCTTCATCAAGGCGATCTGCGTACTTGTGCCGCAGCTGTTGAGTGAGTGTTTTCACACGAACAGTTGCTCGGGCGTCACGCTCTGTCTCAATAAGTGAGGGCGAATCGTTCTCCTTCGTTACCGGGAGGCCAAGCTCTTCGTACGTTTCGACGACGTCCGTGAGGACGTTCGCCACGGCTTCCGGGTCCGGATCAGGACAGTCACCAAGCCACTCAGCATACGTCACGAAGCGTTCATCGATATCCGGATTTGCTTCGAGTTCGTCATGCCACTCACTGAGCGTTCGTGATTCATCTGGTAACGCCTCCATCGAGGCCTGGACTGTCTTGGGGTCGATTGGCCACTCCGACGACATCGCCGACGGCGGGGCCCAACGGTGTTCGAGCGGGCGGCATAGGATCTCCCGAGATGGGTTGTCCGTACCAAGGACGTCACATATCGCCTCGATAAGTGCGAATGGACGTGTCTGAGTTACCCTGAGCTGGACCCAAAACACGGGCGTTAGCCCATAGTGAACGGAAGCACGGTACAGCGATTCCTCGTAGTTGTCAAGGTCGCGGACGACTACTGCAATGTCCCGGGTCGGGACACCGTGATCTCGAAGACTTGCTACAGTAGCCATCACACTTCTGGCCTCCGCTCGCCGTGTACTCGCTTCGATCTCAGCAATAGGCACGTCCGGGGCTTCGAGTGGTTCCGAAAGGCTCAGGCGATCTTCAGCGGTCACGAGTCGAACACCACCGTACCGGGCTCAGTAACATTGAGAAGTTCCGGGAGGCGACGCGAAAGATATGATCCGGTTCCACGGCGGAAATGGATGTGAACCGGCACCTGCGTTGCTTCCAGAATTGCGTGCAGTAGATCGACGTGTGCTGCAGGGAGACTACTGACACCCACAAGCGAGATGCGTTCGACATCTGGAAACGCGGCTTCCAGACAGCCCCCGTTTGTCCAAAGAAGGTTCCGTGAGGCACATCGAACGAATTCGACATCGGAAACCACCTTCTCAGTATCCTGACGGAGAGACCGCTCAACTGTTACAGCCGCCTCCAAGATTTCAGTGGAATCGTCATCAATTGGCGATGGGAGTCCTTCCGAAGTTTCGTGAAATGTCTCAAGGCGCTCTGGGTGGAACCCCGTTACACTCTCAACTACCGTTCTAATCTGCTCAATCTCCTGCGGAACAGACGGTATCATCGGTTTATCCAAGTCCAACCCATTATTCTCTGCCAGGAGGGACTGAATCTTCGATAATCGGTCGATACGGTCGATAGCAGCTACCGAACGCTGTCCGTCTGGGAGGAGCTTCTTTCCCACTTCCGATGGGTCTGCGAATTTGAGGCTATCTTTGGGGAGTTGAGATTCACGAAGTCGGCGCTGTATGTTCCTTCGGTGTAATTCGACTGGTACGAGAACTAACTCTTTTTCGCTGGAGGAGTGACGCACACGCTCCAAGAGCGTCTCCTCATGACCGACATGAAGCATTAGGTTCCGCGGGAGTTGGGTCTGGAGGGTTCGTTCCATTAATTGGTCAGAGTCTGCCGGTGTAGGGAGAGTGAGATGCAGTATCTCATCGTCAGCAGCCTGTTCTTCTCGGATAGTTACATTAATCATAGCCACATCACCTATCTGTTTCTTCTGATTTCTCTGACCGTTCCATAGCAGGACGGTAGCAGGTTCCACTCGATTCCTCAATGGTAACCTGTCGAAGCCATAACTCATCCCCGCGGTCAACGGCGCACAGTCGCGCAGTCGCTACTACATCTAAGCCATCTGGATCCGGATTCAGCGACAGGTTGCAAGAATCACACGCGACAGCAGCGATGTACCAGCTGAGCAGCCCAGCCGGACGACGTGCACGGACCTGTATAGACTTGCCCTCAGGCAGGGTTCGACCACAGTGATCGCACTCTGCTGTACCCTTGGGAACAGACTGGCCTGTTAACACCTGCTTTGCCCCCCTCTCAACCTCACCGCAGGAGTACGCCTCAACGATACAAGCAAATGAGTCAGCTCCGTCTGTGGACAGTCCGTGGAGCAACTTCTGGAGTCGTACCAGTTGGTAGCCAAGCTTCTGCTGGACTAACTCATCAGAGACGCTGCGTGCTTCTTCCGGAGTCATACATCTTCCTCCGAGGGTTTGTAACACGCAGTCGAAATCTGGCAAATGTGCGTGGCCAAGGGATCAGTTGCTTCCGTTGGTGCAACCTGCTTGGAGCGGTTATGGTATACCGCAGCACCTGTGTCGTCAAGCGTTTCCAGATGAGATTGAATAAGGGAGATGTAAACGCGTGTGCGCTGCTTCGAGGTTACCTCACTTGGATCGATGAGGTTCTCGATTGCCGCAATTTCGACGGTGAGGTCCGATACAGAGAGATTATCCCCACTTTGCGCTAACGACAGAATGACGCTCCGGCGACGGCTATTCGAGATTGCGCGGAACGCATCGTCTGGCTCTATCGGGATTGCATGGCAGGAACTAGTCTGCTCCACCATCTACCTCCTGAAGTCGATCCATTACTTGGGAAACGGTCTGTACATCTCGGTCCAGTTTCCCGTATCGTGGAGGAATCGGCCCCTCAATCGCGTGAGAGACAGAGTTATCACTCACGACACGAGTAGTGTCTTTCGCTGTCATAGCTGGCAGCATTTGCCCGGTGCTTCTACCACCGGGTGGCGGTTTCACGCCGTCAGAAGGTACTGAATGGAGTATAAAAAATATTTGTATAGTTAGTGAGAACTCAGCGATTTTGACGCTCTCCGGCCATAGGAGAAAGATTAGAACATGCAGTTAGAAGAATCCTAATTAGTGCCCTATGGGTTTATTGACAATTTATTTTGTTCAGTACTACCTGAAGTGAAACAGCCAATAAGTAGGTGTGCGTAGTTACCGGTGTAGATTCTATCAGTAGAAATTAACATTCTCGTAGCTGTGCAAGATGGACGGTGCGTATTCAGCAGGCTGTATTGGCCTAGAGATTCGATTGGTTACCCAAGAGTCACTACATAACTAAGTGAATAGAAATCGTGTTCGCACGGTGCCGAATTTTGATTAGTGACTAAGCCATTGTTGTATCCAACTAAGGATGACGGAGACCACCTTAACCGGCCAAGAAGCACGTCAACGGCTCCACGAAATCGTTCGAAAAGATGTTCCATTTAATGAAAAGGCACACGAGGCGTTAGAGCTTGGCAAACAGTATCTCGGCGTGGACAACGGCTATCTCACTCGGGTCGATCAAGAAACCGGTCACTGGGAGATAGTCGTCACGACCGACACGGAAGATGGGAAGGCCTCACCCGGCCTTGAACTAGAGCTTCAAGACACATACTGTCGTGAGACCATCGAAGACGACCACCCACTCGCACTCCACGATGCACCTAACCAGGGCTGGGGCGACGATCAGGCCTTCGAAAGCAGCGGAGACCATACGTATCTCGGTATCCCACTCATCACTGAGGAAGAACCCTACGGAACCGTCTGTTTTGCCGCGCAAGACCCTCGATCTGAAGCGTTTAGCGAGGCTGAAACACGGTTTGCTGACCACCTGACACGATTGCTCGAACGTGAACTCGAAAAAGAGCTTATCGAGGGCGAACTCACGAATCAAACCAACCTTGCCACCGTTCTTCACCGCGTCCTGCGGCACAATCTCCGCAACGACATCTCTGTCATTCGGGGCCATACGGAACTCCTGGCCGATCAAGTTGACGACGATTCCGTCGCTGAAACTGTCCTCACCCACATCGACGGCTTGATCGATTTGAGTCAGAAATCCCGAGAACTGGAAGAAGTCGTCACTACCAGCTCCGAACGACAGGCGACAGACATTGGAGCCCTTATTGAGGAGATTGCTGCGGAGATTACCCAGGAATACCCGGAAGCGTCGATTGGTGTTGAATACGACAGCGAAATTCAGGGGAGAGTGCTGCAGAACTTCGATCGGGCCATCGAGGAACTCATCGAGAACGCTGTCAAACACAGTGGCGACAATCCCAGTGTTACGGTTGCTATCGAGCTTGTTCCGAATGGTATCGAGATTCAGATTAGCGATAATGGTCCCGGGCTTCCTGATACCGAAGTTGAAGTCCTCAATTCAGGGGTAGAGACGCCACTTGCCCATGGCTCCGGCTTGGGCCTTTGGTTAGCCTACTGGATTGTCTCCAGCCAAGACGGCTCCATCGACCCGGAGATCACGGAACACGGGACGACGATGACGGTTACTATCCCTCGAAAGCCCGATATTACTGTTCAACAACAAGTGACAGAGCTCACGCGGTCGCGTGACAAGTACAAAATAACCTTCGAAGAAGCGAATGATGCAATCGCTATTGTTAACGACGATGGTAGAGTTGTAGACGCGAACAAAGCATCGAGTACGATATTCGGCGTAGAAGAGGACGAGCTCCTTGGGCGGTCGCTAACCGAGTTTTTCCCTGACGAATTTGCGTTCGATACCGAGTGGCAGGCCTTCCAAGAGACAGGCGGTCAGAGAGATGCAGTGACAGTAATCGGCGCTGATGGCGTCGAAAGAGTCATTGAGTATGAAGGAACGCCAGGTATTATTCCTAGTCAACACCTCTTCATTAGCCGGGATGTTACCGAACGCAGGGAACGCGAACGGGAGCTAGAAGTAGCGGAGACCGTGTTCCAGAACACCCAGGATGCACTCGTTCTGGTAGACGTTATTGGTGAGCAGGAGTATCGCCTCGATCGCGTCAACGAGGCATTCGAAGCGTTCACGCCACATACCAGTGACAATATTACTGGAATGACTCCCCGGGAAATGTTGGGAGACGAGGTCGGGGAGGCCGTCCGTTCGCAGTTCGATGAGTGTGTGACGAGTCAGGAACCGATTGAATTCGAGCAAGTGGTCCCAGGAGATGAGGAGCCGAGAATTTGGCAGGTCCGACTGACGCCGATTATTCGAGAAGGTGAAGTTACGCAACTGGTTCTGGTGATGCGGAATATCACGGAGCGAAAAGAGCGTGAACGGGAACTGTCGATGGTGAAAGAGCGGTATGAAACTCTGCTTGAGGCGGCTCCGGATCCTGTGTTCGTGGCGGATGCCGAGACAGGAGGACTCATTGAGGTGAATGAAGCTGGCGAAACGTTGCTCGGGATGCCGGGTGACGAAATCATCGGGATGCATCAGTCCGAACTCCACCCCTCAGAGCAGACCGAACTCTATCAGGAGTTCTTCGAAGAACACGTCGAATCTGGTGGGTCGAAGCGGCGGCTTCCTGATGGATCACACGTAACTATTGTAACTGCCAATGGGGATCGGGTCCCCGTCGAGATCAGTGTTGAGACGGTCTCGCTTCCCGATGGTCCGGTGATCTACGGTATCTTCCGGGATGTCTCTGAACAGCTTGAACGCAAGCAGAAACTTGAAGCGATTACACAACGGTTCCAACTCGCTCTAGAGGGAACGGACACGGGTGTCTGGGACTGGACTATCGGAACGGGCGAGGTCCGCTGGAGTGAGTCTCTGGAACGACTGATCGGAATTGAACCAGGGACGTTCGAAAGTACCTTCGATGCGTTCGGGGAGTATATTCATCCTGCCGACAGAGAGAAAGTCACTGCTGCTGTTGAACGGGCTGCCGAAACGGAGAGTCGATTTCAGACCGAATATCGACTCCAGCGCGAAAATGAGACACACATCTGGGTCGAATCACGAGGTGAGATCTACGACGATGGCAGCGATTTCAAGCGGATGATTGGCATCGTTACTGACATCACTGAGCGCAAAGAGGGCGAACGAGAGTTGGAACTAGCCGAGACCGTGTTCGAGAACACCCAAGATGCACTCTTCGTTATTGATGTGACCGAGGACCGC
>Ga0207813_100148_pt1 | contig 54151 bp, 64 predicted proteins | sample A23E3SouthBayCA_2_FD_187730 | JGI IMG/M metagenome (GOLD analysis project Ga0207813, IMG submission 187730) | Aerobic enrichment media microbial communities from Eden Landing Ponds, California, USA - A23 E3 (4) (SPAdes) | ecosystem: Environmental > Aquatic > Marine > Unclassified | place... | reverse complement strand
CGAGATCGGCCACACCCTCGGCCTCGAACACTGCGACAACAAACGCTGCGTGATGAGCTTCTCCCCCACCGTCCGCGAAGTCGACATCAAAGACGAAGCGCTCTGTGGCTCCTGCCAGCGCGAAGTCCTCTGACCCCGCGGTGGCGCCCCCGAGCCGGCCGTTCCCGTAATCCTGCCTGTTCGACGCTCTCGCTCCCGATATACGTGTGCCGGGGCAGGTTACCCCGAGGATACCAACACAGTTAGGCATCACTGCTATTCGTGGAGGGGGTTTACCGGTAAGTACGATGAGTCAACACGAACAGCCGGACCGGACGAGCGAGCTGGGGGAACTCTTCGTCACCGTCACGGGTGACGACACGGTCACGGAAGACCAGGTCGAGGGGGCGTCGAAAGAGCCCGCCGAGGAGGACGACGACGAGGACCTCGAATCGGCGGTCGACGACGGCCTCGACGGTGCCGTCGGTGCGGACCTCGACGCCAACGCGTAGCCCCTCACACCCCCGCGTGGCCGTCGCGCTCCGGCAGCCTTCGACCGGCCCCGTTCGAGCGACCGCCGGACCTGCATACGACACCGCTCGTTTTCCAGCACTCGTCGCGGGAGTCGCTACACCGCCAGCTCGACCGTCTCGACGGGTGCCTCGGAAGCGCGCTCGTGGAGTCGCGGGACGCGCTCGTGGAGTTCCGCGGGTGAGTGGGCGTCCGTGCCCAGCGTCACGGGGACGTCATACTCCGCCAGGACCGAGAGGAAGGTGGGCTTCGGGTGGAACTGTCCGTACTCGCGGTCGATCCGGCCGGCGTTGATCTCGGGGACAGCCGACGCGTCGGCCAGCGCCGCGGCGACCGCGCGGTAGTGGTCCTCGGTCGCGTACCCCCGGAGGGCGGGGTTGCGCTCGATTATGTCCGGGTGTGCGACGATATCGAACAGTTCAGACTCGACGAGCGCGACGAGGTGGTCGAAGTACTCGTCGACGGCCCCGCGTTGCTCGTCCTCGCTCAGGTCGGCGAAGTAGTCCCAGTGGACGTTGGCCTCGTCTATCTCGTGGACGCTCCCGACCGCGTACTCGAAGTCGGCCTCGGCGAGAAACGACCGGATTCGCTCCTCGTCGGCGGGGTGGTAGTCCACCTCGACGGCGTCGAACACGCGCAACTCGTGTTCGGCCGCGTACTCCTCGATGGCTGCCCGCCGGCGCTCGTAGGTCACGTCGAGGTTGAACCCGAAGCGGCGCTTGTACCGCCTGAGGTGCTCGCGCTCGGAGACGTTGCAGTGGTCGGCGAACCCGACGCCGTCGAGGCCCGCGTCGGCGGCCGCCCGGACCATCCGACCCATGAACACGCCGTCCGAGTAGTTCGAGTGGACGTGGTAGTCGTGCACGTCTCTCCCTGCGCGGGCCGACCGGATGGGTGTTTCGCGCCCACGGGAGCAGCTGGCACGCGTCGACGGTACGTGATACTGGCGCGCGCCGACAGGACGTGGCGCTGACAGGGGTCGACGGTGGGCACTACGCGCCGGAACCGGCAATCAGCGAGGGGAAGCCAACACCGATTGTCGCTCCGGCCCAAGCCGTCCCCGTGACTGCGTCACCACCCCCCTCGGAGTTACACTTCTCCGACGCGCCGGCCGTCGACGAGGTGCCCGGGCCGAAGTCCCGTCGCCTGCGCGAGCGCCAGCGGGCCGTCGAGAGTTCCGCCGTCCTCTACCCCACGGAGGTGCCACTCGCCTTCCGGGAAGGGCGGGGCGCCACCATCGAGGACGTCGACGGCAACCGCTATCTCGATTTCTTCGCCGGCATCAGCGTCCTCAACGTCGGCCACGCCAACCCCTACGTCACCGAGGCCGTCACCGAACAGGCCGAGCGCCTCCCCCACACGCTCGATTTCCCCACGGAGGCGCGCCTCGACCTCGTCGAGAAACTCGAAGCCATCGCCCCCGGCGGACTCGCCGGCGACAGCAGGGTCGTCTTCGGCGGCCCGACCGGCAGCGACGCCGTCGAGGGGTCGATCAAACTCGCCAAACAGTACACCGGCAATCGCGGGATGATAGCCTTCTACGGCGGCTTCCACGGCGAGACCTCGGGCGCCTTTTCGCTGTCGGCCGACGGCAAGTACAAGCGCGACTACACCCCGCTCCTGGCGGAGGTCGAACACGCGCCCTATCCCTACCCGTTCCGCCAGAACTGTGGCCCCGAGGAGGCCGTCGAGCGCTCCCTGGAGACCGTCAAAACCCTGCTGGGCGACCGCTACGGCGCGATGCCGAACCCCGCGGGCGTGTGGGTCGAACCCATCCAGGGCGAGGGCGGCATCGTCGTCCCGCCCGCGGGCTTCCTCACCGGACTCCGGGACCTCTGTGACGAGCACGACGTCCCGCTGATCGTCGACGAGATCCAGGCCGGGATGGGTCGCACCGGCGAGTGGTGGGCCAGCGACCACTTCGACGTGACGCCCGACGCCATCACCGTGGCGAAGGGGATCGGCAACGGCCACCCGCTCTCGGCGACGGTCTACCGCGAGGGGATGGACACCTGGGGACCGGGCGGCCACACGGGCACCTTCCGCGGGTACAACGTCGCGATGCGTGCCGCGCTCCGGTCGATCGAGTACATCGAAGCCCACGACCTGCTCGACCACGCGACCGACCTGGGGAGCTACATCCGCAAGCGCCTCGCGCGCGTCGACAGCCCACTCCTGGCGGAGGTCCGGGGGATGGGCCTGTTCGTCGGCGCGGAGCTGGTCGACGCGGACGGGGAGACGTCGAGCGAGGTCGCCTCCGCCGTCCGCCAGCGGTGCATGGAGCGGGGTGTCCTCGTCTGGGGCGGCGGCCGCGACGACAACGTGGTCCGCCTGCTCCCGCCGCTCGTGATGACCCGCGAACAGGCCGAGACCGGCCTCGATATCGTCTGTGACGCCGTCGAGAACGTGACCGCCCACCGGGTCGACGGCTACTGACCTTCAGGTGGCTGGCCGCCGATTCCCGGGTACGCCACGCTGTCCCAACTGCGACTTCCACAGCCAGACGATCAACGACTTCGCGTACGCGAACGACCCCTACTCCGAAGAGGAAGGCCACGACATGTATCCCGACACCGGCAACGAGGTCGAGACCTACCTCGTCTGCCCGGACTGTAGCGTCGTGATCGGGTAACGATCCGGTCCGATCTGAGGCGGCCTGGTGCGGTCCGATCCGAGTCGACCCGGTCCGGTCCGATTCTCATCGAGATCACTCCGGGCGACAGACGCTTTACGGAGAGCGGGCTACCGGCGGACGTGAACCGAGCGACGAAACGCCGGACGGTCCTCGGGGGCGTCGCCTTCGCGGCCGTCGGCGGGACGGGATACCTGCTCGGGCGCTCGCCCGACCCGGTCCGGGGACTCCGGGCGGCCGACCCGCTCGCGGACTCGGAGGCGTTCGCCTACGTCGGTGGTGCCGGCGACGGTGAGACGCTCGACGTCGAGGTAGCGATGCGCGAACGGGCGGACACCGAACGGGAGGTCGTACTCTTTCCCGACAGCGACCGGCCCGTACAGGTCACGATACCGCCGTTGCGGAGTTTCTGGCGGTTCTCCGCCCCGGTCGGGGATCGTTCGCCCGGCGACAGCGAGGTGCGAGTCGGCGACGCGTCGTTGTCGGTCGAACGCACCGCCGACCCGCCGGCCGGTGCCGACGCGCCAGTACGGTTGACGCCACGGATCACCTGGCAGTCGGACTACCTCGCTCACGCCAGGGGCTACGGCGACACAGCGGGTGGTCGTCTCCACGTCTCGTTTCGGGTCCGCACGACCGACGGACTCACGCCCGACACGCTCGTCCTCCGGGGTTCCGACCGCTCGGTCCTCGGCCGGCACACGGTCCCCGAGGGCGTCTTCGAGACGGCGTTCGACGTCGACTCGATGGCCGACCGGGAGGGCGACGTCGAACTCGTCGGCCGCCGCGACGGCGAGGTGGTCGACGCGTTCCCGATGTTCTCTCACTGACGGTCGACGAGTGGTTTCACCGGACCGTCGCTGTGAGCGACCTTTTTGCGCTCCGGGGTCGACACGCCAGTCATGACCTATCGCGTGGTCGGTGCGAACTTCGACCAGATGCACATGAACACGAACCTGGCGTGGGCTCGCGACCACCCCGATACCGAGGTCGTCGGCGTCTGCGACGAGGACCCCCGGCGCTCGACGGGCTCTATCGGCCGGGCCGCCACTGACCTGAACCTGCCGGACGACGCGGTCTACAGCGACCTCGACCGCTGTCTCGACGCGACCGACCCCGATATCGTCGTCGGCTGTCCCCGCACCGCCGAACACGCCGATTTCGTCGAGCGGGTCGTCGACCACGATATCGACGCGCTGGCGGTCGAGAAACCGATGGCCGTGACGCTCGCCGACGCCGACCGGATGCTCGACGCCGTCGAGGAGGAACTGTTCGTGGTCAACTGGCCCGCGACGTGGGACCCCGTCGTCCACACGGTCAAGCGCCTCGTCGACCAGGGAACCGTCGGCGACGTCGTCGAGGTGCAGTACTACGGCGGCAACGCCGGCGCACCGCCCGAGGGGAGCTGGTTTTACGAGCAGCCTGACGGCGGGTCGATGCTCGATTATCTGGGCTACGGCGCGACGTTCTCGACGTGGTTCCGCGACGGCGAGTTACCCGAGACGGTCACGGCCGAGCGCCACGTCCCCGAGGACATGGCCGTCGACGTCCAGAGTTCGACGGTCTGTCGCTACGACGCGGGACTCGCGACGCTCCAGACGACCTGGCGGCTGCTCACGAACCCCTGGAACGTCGAACCGCAACCGACGAAGGGCTACGAGATCGTCGGCACCGAGGGCGCGATCAGCACTCGCGAGCGCGACGTTCCAGTCAGGGTGACGACCGAGGAACGCACCGAGGGGTACGCCGTCGACCCCGACGCACTCCCCGACCGCTACCGGAACCTCGTCGCCTATCTCGTCTACTGCCTCGACGAGGACGTCGACCCCGAAGGACCGAGCGACCCCGAGTTCTGTCGGGCGGCCCACCGGATCGTCGCGACCGCCGTCGAGAGCGCCGAGACGGGCGAGCGACTCGAACTCGCGGAGTAGCCCGCCGGTCGCCGCCGATACGGGCACGGGGGGACCGTCCCCCCCGACCCATGTCGGTTATGGCCAAGATACATATGTAGACAGATAAAAAATACACAGGATAGAGAATGTCAGAGACCGCCACCGGGGGGCAGACGGATCCTGTCGTCGCAGTCGAGTTCCGCATCGAGGACTCGACGTACCCGTTCGTCGGCGTCTCCGAGCGGGAAGAGTGTCAGATAGAACTCGCGAAGATGCTCCCACGACCCGAGGGGTACGCCGAAGTGTTCAACGTGGTGGAGACCGATCCGGCCCGGATCGAGGCGCTCGACGCCGAATCCGAGACAGTCGACGTGTCGGTCCTCGCGGAGTACGACCGCGGCGGACTCTTCGAGTTCCTCGTCTCGGGGAACTGCCCCGCCTACGACCTCGCCGAACTCGGGGCGCTCCCACAGACGGTCCGGGGGGTCGAGGGCACTGGCCAGATCGTCGCCGAGATCCCGCCACGGTACGACGCTTCGACCGTCGTGGGGACGTTCCTCGATAGCCATCCGAGCGCCGACCTCGCCACCAAACGGCAGCAGGAGTCGGTCACGCCGCTGTTCACCCGGTCGGCGTTCCGACAGGTACTGCACACCTGTCTGACCGACAGACAACGCGAAGTCATCGAGACTGCCTTCGAGTCCGGGTACTACGACTGGCCCAGGGAGTGTACCGGGGAGGAGGTCGCCGCGGAACTCGACATCACGTCGGCCACGTTCTCCGAGCACGTCCACGCCGCCGAGCGCAAACTGCTCACCGTGCTGTTCGACGGCCCCCGGTCCGTTCGGTCCGGGGACTGACTCGACAGGGTGTGGGCGACCGGAGCCGATCGAGGCCGACAGGGGCCAGCGGCGGTCACCCGGTGCCCGGAAGCGGACGACGGTCAGCCGACGTCGGCCGGCGAAACGACGGTCCGACCGTCCCCGTAGACGGCCACCGTACAGCCGTTGAACCGGAACGTCACGCGGGTATTCGTTTGCTCCCTGGAGGGCGGTTCCACCAGTCCGTTCAGCGCGTCCGGGTTGACCGCGTCACAGAGCGGGTCCATGTTCGCGGGGTCCCTCCCAATGGTCGCGGCGACCGCCCTGACGACGCTTCGTGACGGTAGTTCGTCGGTATCGCGTTCGTACGTCACCGTCCCCGGGCCGGAGTCGTCGAACCCGTCCGAGCGGGGACCGCCGTCTACTGGCATCCAATCACGGGTTCGCTCACCACTGCCCGTTTCCGGACGAAACGGGATAGTTCGGATCCCTACATCTCAAGGACTGCGCTCAGCCGTCGTCGCTGCCGACCCGGACCGTCCCGGCCTGGACGTGGTAGTGTTCCGGCGCGACCGGCCCGGCACGCGACAGTCCCGTCGCCGGGTGGTCGGACCGGGGAACGGTCAGTCGCCCGGTGTCGGCCCACAGCCCGACGACGTCCTGGGCGAAGACGAAGTTCGGGACGGCGTAGTTGTACCACCGGGCACAGACCGTGGCGGCCTCTCTGTACGCCTCCCGGTCGACGCCGGGTTCGCGAAGCCGCGTCGCGGCCCGACACACCGACCGTTCGACCCCGCCGGCGTCGGGCCAGCGGTACGTCGACCCGCCCTCGGGGTAGTCGACATCCTCGATGCGGAGTTTCCCGGACTCCGTGGGCAGTGTCACAGCATCCGGTGACGACGCGGGGCCGCCTTCACGACACGAGTCGAGCGGGTTGCCGAAGACGGTGACGGGCGAGGCCGAGCGCCACCGGCCCTGGTCGTCGTACCAGTCGCCGTAAACTCGCGACGCCGACCAGCCGCCCGGGAAGGTCGTCAGCGCGAGGTCGAACTCCCGGGTGAACACGCGCTCCTGATAGAACGGTCGGCTGACGTTGTCGACCGCTGCCGCGATACCGAACGACGTCAGCCCGTTCGACAGGACCCTCGCCACGGTCAGGTCCCACTGTCCGGCGGCGAGTATCCGGAACCCCAGCGGCTCACCCCCGGGGCCGACCCACTGGTCGTCGGGTCGCTCGTAGCCGGCCTCCCGGAGCCAGCGAGCGGCAGTCTCGGTGTCCGCCGCAACCGGATACTCGTAGAGTTGTTCGAGGAACGCTCCCTCGAAGACGGACGCGTCGGTCCCCGAGAGCAACCCGGTCTGTCTCGCCGGCGCCTGCATCGACTGACTGCTGGTGCGCCGGGCCGCCCGTTCGAGGGGGAGAGCGGCGACGAGCGCACGACGCACCCAGAGCCGCCGGAGGTGGTCGTTGCCCCAGTCGAACACGAGCCCGCGACCCCGCCGGAGCGGTTCGGGATAGCTGGCGACCTGTTCGACCGCATCGGGTACGTTCGCGGGTTCGATGTCGCCGTGTGGGCCGACGACGCCGGTTCCGAACCCCCCGGTGCCCGAATCGAGTATCGTCCCCTGTTCGGCGACGGCACCCCGCACGCCGCCGCCGCCGGCCGCACTGCCGGGGACCGCGAGGGGCGACCACGCCGCGCCGCCGTTCGCTCTGCTGTTCACGATGGAACCGTGACCGACGTTGGTGAGGACCCGCAGTCGGTCGATCCCCGGCTCGCCGGGGTGGTCGGAGCGCGGGGACGCGTAGACGGAGACGCGGTTGGCGGTCACCCCCGCCACGTCGACCGCCTCCCGCCGGATATCGTCGGGGCTCTCGACCTCGTAGGCGCCCGAGCCGTACCCCTCCTCGACGAACGCGTCGAGGTGGACGATACCCTGGACGTAGTCGAGAAACCGGTCGACGAGTTCCTCCTCGGTGGAGACGGTCTCGAAGCGCTCGACCCAGGGTTCGGTGAACGACGGGGGCATCGGGGACATACCGGGGTGGACGGCCCGGTGAGCGTCGAAGCGATTGGCGGCCTCGCTGTCCAGCACTCGCCGGTAGGTCGTCGCGTCGACCAGTTCGTGGTCGAACGACTCGCCGCCGAACTGCTCGCCGTTGCCCAGCCAGACGACCCGGTCGCGCAGATGGTAGGCCCGTCCGTCGAGCGAGTCGCCGTTCCAGTAGGTGAGCCGGTCGTCGAAGTCGAGTTCGACCGTCGTCCCGTCGAGTTCGAAGTCCGTGACGGCACACGGGACACTGACCTCGCGACCGTCGACCGCCCAGGTGTGACCGCTCGTGTAGTACTCGCCGGTCGGCAGGTCGGCCGGGAGTACCAGCGACTGGAAGAACCCTTCGAGGTGGGCGAGACCGGCGGGCTGGTCCAGCGAGGGACCGAAGTCGAACGTCCGCGGGAGCCCGCTCGTCATGACAGTCACGATGTCGTCGTCGGTCCGCGGAGTCAGGGGTGTCGCCGTCCCCTCGCCGTCGTTTCCACAGCCCGCCGCGCCGGTCGCGACGGCACTCCCGGCGAGCGCGAGAAACCGGCGACGGTCGAGGGGCCGTGTCGCCCGTCGTGGATCGGCTCCGGCGCCTGCCCCGTCGACCGGACGTCCGACGTCTCCCCCGTCGGTCGGCTCGTCACCCATCGTGTACGCCCGTTGTGACATACGGGAGAAAAATCTACCGGGGTCCGTGGTTTCCGCATCGGCTGTTCCCGGAGCGTCGGTCCGCGAGTGACGTCGAGGGCTGTCGATTTGTAGCGGTCTCTCGCCCGGTACCGATCACTCGTCTTCGCCGTCGCTCCCGCCTTCGTCTCCCCCCCCGTCCTCGTCGTCTTCGTCGACGACGAACTCCAGCAGGTCGTCGACGTCCACCTCCAGCCCCTGGCGACCGAAAAACGAGGCGACGTTCTCGCAGTCGCGTTCGAGGAACTCACGGGAGTTGGGGTGGTGGACCGTCACCGCCTGGCCCAGGTCGAGGACGACGAGTTGACCCTCGTGGAAGACGACGTTGTACTCCGAGAGGTCGCCGTGGACGAGGCCGGCGCTGTAGAGTCGTCGCATGTACTCCCGGACCACCTCGAAGGCCGTCTCGGGGTTCTCGACGTCGACCTCGGAGAGACGCCTGGCGCGGCCGTCCTCGGTCCCGAGATACTCCATGACGAGGACGTTGCGCTCGACGGCGATGGGCGAGGGGACCCGCACGCCCGCTTTCTCGGCACGCTTGAGGTTCGCGTACTCCTTGCGGACCCAGGCGAGGACGACCTTCTTCTTGTCCGAGCCGATGCCCCGGAAGCGGGGGTCGCCGTCGAGATACCCCCGCATGTCGACGAACTCGCTGGCGTTGATCCGGTAGACCTTGACGGCGACTTCGGTGTCGTCGGGGCCCAGCGCGGTGTAGACGTTGGCCTCCTTGCCCGTCGAGATGGGGCCGCCGAAGGCGACGATGTGACCGTCCTGGACGAGGTCGTACATCGCCCCGTAGGTGGCCTCGTCGAAGACCGACTCCTCCAGTTTGAACTGCTCGGTGTCCTTGATGCGCTTGCGGAACTCGTTGAACTCGCGGTCGGCGACCCGGCCAGCCTCGTCGGCGGCGGTGTCTTCCAGTTCGATCTCCTCGAACTCGTCACCGGGCGCGTCCGCCTCGTCGACGTCCAGAAACTCGAATTCCGGCATATTAGCGGCTCCCCCTCCGGATCCGGGGCCGGGATCCGGTGGGGGTCCGGGGTCGGGACCCGGTGGGGGTCCGGGCCTGGGGCCGGCGAGCGCGGGTCGAAAAGAGAGTGGCGCGCCCGCCGGCGGTGGTGTCGGTCATGCTACTCCTGGATGTGTCCCTCCTCGCGGAGCTGGTCGGCGGCCTGTTTCTCGTAGCGCCACGTGATGTCGGCCTTCTCGTCCTGCCAGTCCCACGGGTCGACGAGGACGACGTCGTCTTCGCGGATCCAGATGCGTTTTTGCATCTTGCCCGGGATGCGGGCGGTGCGCTGGACGCCGTCCATGCAGCGTACTTCGACCCGATTCGCCCCGAGCATCTCCGTGACGACGGCGAACACCTCGTCCTCCCCGGGCATCCGGAGGTCGGTTCGCCCCTCGTTGTCGCTCATAGCCGACGATTCGTGAGCGAGACGTTTTAACTTTTGCAGGTCGAGGACGCGTTCTCACGTCTCGGCGGCCCGACTACGGAGTGCTGGCGTGTCACGCCGGTTCGCGGGCCGCACGTCACGACGGTTCGTGGGCCACACGTCACGCGGGTTTGCGGGCCGTCGCCACGAAGTTCGTCCCGGCGAGGTGCGTCTCGACGACGGCGAGGTCGGTAAAGTCGTCGGCGAGCGCGCCGAGCACGTCGGCCCCGGGATTCCGGTTGGCGAGGTACCGGAACCCGAAGCGGATGGCCGGGTTACACACGCGCCACGGCCCGCTGGGGACGGGACGGACGTCGTAGACCGCGACGCGACCGCCGGGACGGAGCGCGTCCGCCAGCCGGGCGCTCGCTTCCCGGGCGTCCGGCATGGCGCTGATCGAGAGCGTCGCCACCGCCGCGTCGACCGACTCCGGGGCGACGACCGGCCTGGTCGCGTCGGCTCGCACCACGTCCACGTTGTCCCAGTCCCGGTCATCGACGCGCTCTCGGGCCTTCGCGACCATCTTCGGGCTGTAGTCGACACCGACCACCAATCCTCGGGGACCGACCCGCTCGCGGAGCAACGCGAAGTTCGACCCCGGGCCACACCCGACGTCGAGGACCGTCTCGCCGCCCGTCAGGCCGAGTGTCTCGACGGCACGCCGCCGGACCGGCTCGGTGTCGCGGTCGTTGAACCCGTAGAACCGACTCCACAGGTCCCACACCCGGCGACTCCGTTCGAGGTGTGCCGCTCGCTCCCCGTCGTTTGCCACCATGGGTATCGATCCGCGTGCAGTGGGGACAGTACTGTCCACGATATGCTTCGGGTTTTTATCACTCGCGCGTCGAGTCAGGCGTGTGCAGTCGGTCCGACTCGCCATCGAGCACACCGCCGAGACGATGCATCCGATGCACGCGTTCGTCTGCGAGTCGCCAGCGGTCGACCGCGAGGTGCTCCTCGAGGGGATCGCGGGCGGCGGGGCGCGGACGCTCGTGTTCTACGTCGAGGGCGACGCCGCGGCGTACGAGGCCGTCCTCGCCGACCAGCCGACGGTGGAATCCTACGACGTCAGGGTCGAGAGCGAGGGTGCCTTCTTCCTCTACGTCCGCGCCCGAAACCGCGAGACGGACGGGTTCCTCGTCGACGCGTTCGACCAGCCGGGCGTCGTCGTCGTGCCGCCGGTCGAGTTCCGCGCCGACCGGACGATGACGCTGTCACTCGTCGGTGGCGGCGAGGCCGTTCGGGCGGTCGTCACGGCCATCCCCGACGCGCTCGACGTCGACGTACTGGCCGTCGGTGAACCACCCGGGTCGTTCAGTTCGTCGCTCACCGACCGACAGCGGGAGGCGGTCGCTACCGCCCGGGCGGTCGGATACTACGAAGTCCCCAGAACCGGCGGTATCGAGGCCGTCGCCGAGGAACTGGACTGCGCCGTCTCGACCGCGTCAGCGCTGTTGCGCCGCGCCGAGTCGACGCTGGTGACGCAGGCGCTCGACGGCCGACACTGAAGTTTCGGAGCCGCTACTCGGTGCTGTCGTCTCCCCGCTCGATGTCGCCGTCACGCCACTCCGATGCGAGCAGCCCGTAGCGGTAGTAGTTCTCCCACGCGCCGTCAAGGAAGACTTCGTCACGGAACGTGCCCTCCCGCGTGAAACCGAGTTTCTCGATCACTCGCTGTGAGCCGGCGTTGGACTCGAACGCTCGCGCGACCACCTTGTGGAGGCCGAGCCGGTCGAAACAGTGGGCCAGCAGGACGCGACTCGTCTCGGTCGCGTAGCCGTGGCCCTGCTCGTCGGGGGCGACCCAGTAGGCGAGTTCGCCGCGGTCGTACTCCGCATCGCCCATCCGCTCGCGGTTGACCAGGACGTATCCCACGGGTTCCCCGTCGGCGCAGACGAGCAGTCCGATGCTCCGGTCGTGGCGACCCATCGTCCCGCCGAGATACAGGTCGACGTCGTCCTCGCCGGTCGGGAAGACGTCGGTTCGACCGGCCCGTACGCGGGGGTCGTTCAGGTTTCGGCGGAGGAACTCGGCGTCTTCGCGGTCGGCCGGGCGGAGCGTGACGCGGTCGCCTTCCAGAAAGACCGGTCCGGGCATGGTGCGAACTGACGAGGGGGCGACTGTAGGTGTTTCCCGAGCGTGTGACCGGGTATCACGAGTCCGGCAGCGCGTCGAACCACGCGAGGTCCATCGTCGACTGCGACTCACAGTGTGGGTTGAAAGCCGAGGGCCCACTCGCTAGCCGTAAGAGGAGACTTGACTACAACCGCAACCGCAGCCATCGTCGTGCGTTGAAAGCCCTCGGGCCGCTCGCGGTCGCTCAGCGACATATCCGCGCTCACTGCGTTCGCTCGGATAGGGGTCGCTGAGGCGACTACATGAACGCGAGCGACCCTCGCCCTTTCAGTCCACCAGGGACGATAATTGTTGCACGGGCCGACTCGACGTGGAACGTTCGGTAGCCGACTCCACACAATTCATCCTGGCGGACTGGAAGGGCGAGACGGGCTCGCGGGCCGAAGGCCGTAGTCGCCTGAGCGGGCCCTATCCGAGTGAGCGAAGCGAACGAGGATATCCCGCTCAGCGACCGCGAGCGCGTCGAGGGCTTCCATCTCACGATCACGACTGCGGTCACGAAAACCCGAAATTCGCTTGTTGTTGTATGCCTCACACCTCCCCAACCTCTTGCGTTGCTCGTCGCTACGCTCCTGCGCTACTCGTCCCTCGCGCGGCTTCGTCTCGCGGCCCTCGCAGTGCTCACGGCTTCGCCGTTCGCTTCGAGGCGCGTGGCGCCTCGCTCTGCTCGGGCACGACTCGACGACGCGCGCCACGGTGGCTGTCGGGTCAGCTACTCGCTGACTGCGTCCGTGGCGGCTTCGAGCGTGAAGTTCCCCTCGTAGAGCGCCGTACCGACGACGACGGCGCTGGCACCGGCCGTCTTCAGCGCGCGGACGTCGTCGAGTGTGGCGACGCCGCCGCTGGCGACGACCGGGATGTCGACGGCCTCGACGACGCGCTCGACTTCCTCCGTGCGGACGCCGGCGAGTTGCCCCTCGACGTCGACGTCGGTGAAGAGGATCCCCCCGGCACCCAGGTCGACGTAGCGCTGTGCGGCCTCGGCAGGGTCGAGTCCCGTCCCCTCGGTCCAGCCCGAGACGACCACTTCGCCGTCTTTCGCGTCGAGACTGACGAGCACGCTCTCGGGGTGGGCCTCGCTGATTTCGGCGACGATATCGGGGTTCTCGACGGCGGCGGTGCCGAGGATGACGCGGTCGACGCCGGCGTCGAGGAGGGCGGTCGCGTCGTCGACGGTGCGGATGCCGCCGCCGAGCTGGGTGTCGATGTCGGGGCCGACCGCGTCGACGACCGCGGCGATGGCGTCGGCGTTCGCGCGCTCGCCCTCGAAGGCCCCGTCGAGGTCCACGAGGTGGAGCGTGCGGGCGCCGGCGTCCACCCAGCGCTCGGCGGCGTCGACGGGGTCGCCGTACGTCTTCCCGGTGTCGCGCTCGCCGCCGACCAGCTGGACCACCTGGCCGTCCTGGACGTCGACGGCGGGCACAACCTCGAACTCGGGGAACATACTCCTCAGTGCGCGAGCGTGGGCGGAAAGCCTGTCGATGCGGGGCGGTCCGTCGAGGCACTCCCGCTCCCTCGTGCGGAGCCGCCACGTTTTCCTCGGCGTCCGTCGCCGACGTCGTATGGTTTCTGCGCGGCTGGTCGCGGTGGTGGTTGTCGCTGTCGGTAACCTTTAGCCACCGCTCGCCAACACTCGCGTATGGTCGAGGTGTTGTTCCTCGTCGGGGTGCTCGTCGCGGTGTTCGTCGGGTTCAACATCGGGGGTTCCTCGACGGGGGTCGCCTTCGGTCCCGCGGTGGGCAGCAACACCGTCTCGAAGGTCGTCGCCGCGGGGCTGATGACCGTCTTCGCCCTGCTGGGCGGGTGGACCGTCGGCCGGGAAGTCGTCCAGACGCTCGGCAGCGACCTCGTCACCACCACGTTCACCATCGAGATCAGCATCGGCGTCCTCTTTTTCGTCGGGTTCGCGCTCTTCCTCTCGAACCTCTTCGGTGTCCCCGCCTCAACGTCGATGACCGCCGTCGGCGCGATGGCCGGACTCGGACTCGCCCGCGGGACGCTCAACGGCACCGAGATGGGACAGATCGTCGTCTGGTGGGTTGTCTCGCCGGTGATCGCCTTCTGGGTCAGTGCCGTCGTCGGCCGCTACTACTACCCCCGACTCGTCGCGTGGTTCGCCATCACCCGGACCGAGGGGGCGTTGCTCGTGCTCGACCGCTCGGGGGCGCTTCCGCGGCCGGTCCTCGGACCGAACACGACCCGCCGCGAGTTCGTCGGGACCGCCCTCGTCGTGGGGATCGGCTGTTACATGGCGTTCTCGGCGGGCGCGTCGAACGTCGCCAACGCCGTCGCGCCGCTGGTGGGCAGCGACTCGCTTGGGATGGACCAGGCGATCCTGCTCGGTGGCGGTGCCATCGGCCTGGGCGCGTTCACGATCGCCCGGCGAACGATGGACACGGTTGGCAACGACCTCACCGAACTCCCGTTGCTGGCGGCACTGGTCGTCGCGGCCGTCAGTTCGACTATCGTCACGGGGCTGTCGGCGCTGGGCGTGCCCGCGAGTTTCGTCATCATCGCGACGATGAGCATCGTCGGCCTCGGGTGGGGCCGGGCGACCCGGACCGTCACCGTCTCGGACGCCCGCGAGGGGGAAGTCCCGGACGTCTCGGTCGGTGGCCTGGCCGCCGAGACCCCCGGGACGCCGACCGTCGGTGGCAGCGGCAAGGCCGAGGAGAGTCACGACGACGGCTCCAGGGTCAGGGACGACGGCTCCGCGACCGGGAACGACGACGCCTCCGGCGGCCCCGACGTCTCGCCGATCGGTGCAGAGGACGAAGCGGACATCCCCGACGCCGAGGACCTCTTCGAACCCGGCACCACGGCCAGGGTGATCTTCCTGCAGAACGTCGTCCCGGGGATCGCGACCGTCGCTTCCTTTCTGCTCTTTCGATTCGTCTCGTTTTGAGACGACGAACGGTCAGTCGGCACGTACGCGGTCGGCCCCTGCTGCCACGTCCGCTTGCGGTTCTGGACGTGTATCCTGTTTCCTTCGGGAGTCTGTGACGATCTGTCATCGTCTGGCGTCGAGTCGTGTCGGAAACAGCAAGGTCTAACAGTCAGGGGGGCCAACTCGCGGGTGATGCCCACCGTAGAGTACCTGAACTACGAAGTACTGGACGACCATGGCTGGGACATGTACGACGAATCGACGTTCGACGAGGCCGCCGACGCCGGTCTCGACGACGAGGACTACGGCACCCTCGAAGTGAACCAGGGCGAGTACATCCTCGAGGCCGCCGAGGCCCAGGGGTACGACTGGCCGTTCTCGTGTCGCGCCGGTGCCTGTGCGAACTGCGCAGCCATCGTCGTCGAGGGCGAGATCGACATGGACATGCAACAGATCCTCTCGGACGAGGAAGTCGAAGAGAAGAACGTCCGCCTCACCTGCATCGGCAGCCCCGCCGAGGACACCGTCCGCATCGTCTACAACGCCAAGCACCTCGACTACCTGCAGAACCGCGTCATATAACAAACTAAGCGGGCCCAAACTGGGCTACACGGGAGTTACTTAACGACGATTCGACGCGCACACCCCCGTCGAATCGTCTCTCACATCCACTCTATTACCGATATCCACGCACCACCAGCACACCCTGCAGATACTCACACACTCATGAACCGAGGTGCACCCCCGATGTTCCTACAACCACACCGCCCATGATCCTACAACGACATGGAAGTGCGGGGGTGGGCTGAGTTTTATAAGTACGGAAATGTAACTCTAACTGATGAAGCAACAAACACTAACCGGAGATGTACTGAACCGCCTACCAGCACCAAAACCAGATCTGGACGATCCAGTCTGCAAATACTACGTCAACTTCAGACCAGAATGCAATCCCGACGCAATCGAATATGAAAAAGTCTTTATTCAAGACTGCAAGCGCGATGGCAAGACAGCAGAGCAGCGAGCAAAAGATGCAGCCTGGGACCAAACTCCCTTCGACATTTACATGTACGTCTCTGTGCGGAAAATGGAGGAAACAGACAGAACTGTCGAAGCCTCTGACGAATGCCGCGTTGACTAAATATAGATGGCCTGGTGACAGGATTTTTCACTAGCCCAAAAGATATGTCGACTGTAGATGAAAAATCCTGCACCAGTCTGTCCAGACTGCCGTAGCGAACTCACACAACTCACAAACCACCGATACACCTGCGAAAACTCAGACTGTGCCATCCTAACACTGACATCTCAACTCGACAAAGAACAATTCGCAGAAGTACTGCACGAATCACTCGACACTGACGACTAGATCACAACACAACGTCAGAGGCGCTCTGCCCAATCAAACCCATCACCATCACCATTACTGCCAGTAGCTATTCTGAGAGTGTAACGAATTTATAGACGAATCAGGACCATCCACTCCAATGTTCGATTCGGGGAATGGCGAGAACTCGTCCGAATAAATATTCCAGAGAGCATCGACAGTCTGCTCCGCGCGACTCATACTGCATAGTCAGCGTGAACCCGACTAAGACCTGACGACCGTCTTGGCAGTGAAGGGTTTAAACTGAAATCGAGCATAAGTTAATTTATGAGCGATAGGATTGATGGAAGAGAGCCGATCAAGGCTTCCACTCTTGCTACGTTTGAGTGGAACCCGGTAGACGCGTTTATTGAGCATCTGAAAGAGATTGGGGATACTCGTGTTGCCTCCACACCAAAAGATTCCGAAGCTCTCCAACAAGGCGAGGCCTTGCACGAAGACTCATTCGGGCTCTTGGTCTCTCTCAAGGAGGAAGATACGGGTGAAAACTTGTTTGAGAAAATGCAGGCTGGGCGGGTTGCCGCAGTCAATCATGGTGATTACCAGATTCAAGGAGCGCCGGATACCGTCATCATGGATGACGACACCATCAGGGTCGAAGACATGAAAACGACGGGATGGGATGAACGAGAGTTCTGGGAAGAACACCAATTACCATCTGCGGCGTTTCAGGTCCGGATATACAGTTGGATGCTGTCACACGTCCCAAACGTTGAGATTGAGAATCCCCAAATTGCTGTGAAACAGAGAGAAGATGGGACTGCTGTTGACTGGTTTACCCATGAAGTCGAATATGAGAAAGAAAAGACTGAAGAGAAGATCGAGTATGTGCTGTCGATGCTAGAGCAACCGAAGGAATTAGCTCCGCTGCGTCCGGATGAAGATTGGAAGAACGAGTATTGGGACGAGTTTCTCAGCCTAGCACTGACTGAAGCTGATCAACAGACTCTGGGTGATTATTAGCATTCCGGTGTTTCTTTTTGGGAATGCTATGGGGGCTGGTTGATACCAAAAAGCACGCTACAAAGCAGTACCGGGATGATATCCCGCAAAGAGGGGGAACAAAACATGTCTCGCAGAGATTTGGCCCAGTTGAAACCCTTCGTGACAAACACAACGAGTGAGTAGCGGAGGAGAGATGGATTCCCTCCCGAAGTCACGCCTCCTTCGATTCGTTGAACGTGCTATCGTCTTGGCTCGCCGTGCCGTTCCAAGGTTCTCGACACGCTATTCGCGGAAGCGGTTCACGCTCCGGCAACACGTTGTCCTGCTCTGTCTCAAGGTGAAGAAGACGACCACGTACCGTGACCTCATTGACGAACTCATTGAAATGCCCCGCATCCGTGAGGCCCTCGGCCTTGAGTCGATCCCTGCACTCTCGACGCTCTGCAAAGCGTTCGACCGCTTGGAGATGGCCGTCTGGCGGGTGTTACTGAACGTTTCGCTCGCGGACATACCGCTGAACGGTGTCATCGGTATCGATGCTTCCGGGTTCGAGCGGGCGCATGCCTCAACTCACTACACAAAACGAACAAACCTCACTATCCAGCAGTTGAAGACAACGCTATTGGTCGAGGCTCTTGCCCAATCCAGTGAAACAGCGCAAGAATCACGGCATCCAGCCAGCAATGCTGGAGTATACCTACCCAAACAGCATTCGGCGGGATGCTTCAGGATGTTGTCGAGTTCAACTCAATAGTGTTGCGCCCAGAGCCCCTCGATGATGAAATCGAGCGGCGCTGTAAGCAAGCCTGGGAACAAGCTCCCTGTCCAGAGTGTGGCGACACCGCCGTCCAGTCCGGGGACGCCAGTCCCCGCGTCTGGTGCCGCAACTGCCGCTACACCTTCACGTACACCCGCAACACGCCCTTCGAAGGCCGCACACTCTCCCCTGGCGAGATCGTTCTGGTTTTCGTCCTCTATGCGGACACTCTCCGCGTGCTTCGAGCTGAACGTGGCGCGAACCCAGAGGAACTCAAGCCAGCACTCGACGAGGTTGAGATACTCTCGAAGAAATTGGAGGATGTCTGGTACGACGGATGGCGCGGGTACGCGCCATTCGTCTACGAGAACGAGCAAACCGTGGTTCACTCCGAAGAATTTGTCACCGATGACGGCGTTCACATCAACCAGGTCGAATGCCTCTGGTCACTGCTGAATCCGTGGCTGGCGAAATTCCGTGGGCTCTCCAAACCAGGACTGGAGCAGTCCGTCCGAACCTACGGGTTCGTCCGGACGTTGAATCTCGCTGGAGCCCCGCTGCACGGCCTTCTTGATTGCTTCGTCGTCAACGTATTTCGCTAAATTGAACAAGAGCCAATCGGAAACCAATAGATGATGCATACTGGGGGCATCCCGGATGTCCCATTCCAATTCGTTTGCATAGACGGTGAGTTCGTCGACGATCTCTTCAGATAACCCAGCCAGCTCAGCAACATTAGAAGTGAGGTAGTGGTAACTACTAGTCCGGGCTTGCGATGGCAGGAGCGGCTCAGTATTCGGCGGCAGGCACGAATTTGTTGTAGACACCCTGACAATAAGTCAACTCACCACTTATAAATTTCCGGAATGCTAGAGGTCCACATTTTCCTAAATTCTGATAACTGTCTGCCAAGCCGTTAAATATCCATATAGCATCAATCTTCACACAAATGCCCTCCAAAGAGACAGAATACCCGTGGCCCACAGCCACCGGAAAGCTCGAATTCTTACCACCCAACTCGACTGAAGAATCTGATCTGGTTTTGGAAAACGTCACCCCAGCACGTCGTGATTGGCTTCCAGACCTACTCGAAGGACTACTCCCCTGGTTTGTCGAAGCAGTACAAGAAGTCGCAAAGAACCATGACCCAAGGCTTCTCAACACTCCACGGCAAGGAATAGTCCCAGTAGTTCTTGAGGACTTCTATGACGTTACAGCTGTGAGTGGCTGGTACTCCTACGCAGCTGCAGATTTCACTGTGCGCGTACGTAACCAGTCCCCTGAAGACTGGCCAACCCGGTATAGCGAAGAGCGGCCTGACTCCGTCGACACATTAGTCAACGTTGGAACAGGGCTTGACGAACTGAACACAAGCATCGACGCTCTTGAACCCGGGCCAGTTCAGTTGATTACTATCGCGCCAACTACCCCTAGTGTTTCACTCCTACTAGATGAGTCAGCGTGGCGGAATACACAACGACAGCAGCGAAAGCAAGGACTCAAAACGATCGCTATTCTTTCAAAGTCTTGCGCGATAGATCTTGTTGCTCCCCCGTCGCTTGAAAAATTCCTTGAAGACCGGCACCCAGAATGGCTCGAGACCTACCTTACTGAAAGCAATAGAACCTCCACACCCAACCACCCCCCTTCTGGTTCACTTGACAGCGAGGGTGATATCCAGTCGGTCATCGAAACGCTCGAAGACTTCATCCCTGGTGGCGGGAGACTACGACTATTAGCAGCTATACCATCAGAAAAAGGAGAATCCAGAGAGGTAAGAAACCTGAAAACAGACAGTGCGATTGACCTAAGTCCCGGAACCATTGACCGTTACTACCGGGAACTCGAACAGAAGCATGGACTCTTCTCAGTTGATGACCGTGGACGCTATAATTCCGTCACACTAACTCCCGCTGGCAGATATGCTCAGAGTCTGCTGACCGAAGAACACCAGCTCCGCCACCCCCAGCAAGCTCGGCTCAGTAACGACCAGACGACACCCCCCCAACCGCACACAAGTTTAGTGTTAGGGACCAATGCTACCCACCCAGCAGAGGAGGGAGACCCACTCGAAACTTGTCTCGAAGCCAGTGCGGGTGGTCTCGGACAGCCCAGCACCCGCAGGCTATCGCCAGCCGGTTGTTGGCTCACTGAGCAAGAGCTGGTGGATCGACACGCTGCGGGACAGTGCGCACACGGTATAACTCTTGTCAATGACCGGATACCAGAATTTGACGATGGTCGAGCCACCTACTTCGGACACTCCGGAGATGAAGTCCATGCGATCGTTCAGTGGGGTAACCCCATACCCACACTCGCACGTATTGGTGCTACCTTACTCAGCGAACACGCGTTCGACCAGATTCTCACACGGTCACGAGTAGACCCACTACTTTCGGGAACAACAGCGTTCGATGCTCTCCGTCTCGGTCGACAACTCGGCTGGCTGTCCGATAGTGAGCGGAACTACACCGATCTATGCACACGATACAAGTGTGTGAGTACTTCCTTGCTCCATCGTCTCGGTTCTCGGAACCAGAGCCCCGAGAATTGGTCGCGTCTATGCTCCGAGGCACACGGTCTTCTAGCCACAGCCACCAACCTCTACGATGCAGCGGGTTTCGATCTCACCATCCATATTCGTCTACCTGATACTGATCAGCTTACGCGAGATGATTCCCGGTACAATCGGTTCATCGATTTCATGAAAGAGACAGTACCAAAAAACGCTGCCTACCAGGGTAATTCCGCACCCAGAATGCTTCTGGAGGAAGACGGAGACAAACTCGGGTACCGATTACCGGTTGATATCGACGAGACCGAGCGCGATGCTGATCTCACTGCTGACTGGGTTGTTGTTGGCCCAGACGTCACGAGCTTCCGTGATGATCTTATTGACGTCTTCAACTCAGTTTCCGTGCGTGAACAGGTCGCTACTGGTGCTGAAACGGGAATCCGTATCCCTATTGAAATTGCTACGGCGAATACGTATTCAAATCTCCACTACACTGTCGAAACGCTGCTTAACCGAATAGGACGACCAGTGGATGATTGTCTCGATGTGTCGACGATTACTGACTTTTATGTGTATGCATTTGGTAACGTTCCACACAATTCCCTGACGTGCTCTCCTTTCGATATCGCTGAAGCACTCATCGCCGCTGATCGTCTCGCACCCTCTGATGACCCCCTCACGACCTCCGACTTAGCTAAAGGTTTGGGCGCGGTCTCCTCGAAGAAACTCTATCCCTGGTTACCACCCTCAGCTCGGGAGTTATTGCGTGCACTATTCGAGGCAGGAACTCCGCTGAAACGTTCCGAAATACTTGATGCAGCGGATATATCTCAAACGTCGTACGAGCGACATAGAGCCAATCTTGAGGACTCTGGACTATTCACAGAGAGGGAACGCCACCACTACGATGTACCCGTACCAGGTCAATGGCCCGTGAATGACTCTCCGTTGGTTGAATCCCCTGATGCCGACACGCAGGAGTGGATTCTACATCAGAAATTTCTCAAAGCCCAAATCCAGGCACATACTGTGCATTCCCTTTCGAAGCCCACCCCGAATGTAACCCGAATTTGTATCGGGTGAACTCAACCGAACAGCAACTGTTTAGATGCCACTGAGTGTGTCATGTGAGGGGTATAATTGAGCGCTCCTATGACTGATTAATGCACTCAGACTCACGTCCCTGCGTTCTCTTGGTCAACATCAAAAACGTCCTGAAATCCACCCAGGCAGGCGCTCGCTCACTAATCTTGGAATACGACTTTGGCAATAAGCGGATATTCTATCCGACGACGGAGATCTTGAACGATGGCCGGAGGGACCTCAATATTCGGCTTTACGATATCAAACAAACTCTGTTGAACGATGGTCGTTTGTCGGTCGGATAGTTCTCGAAGCTCACCCCCAACCAGCAAGTCAGACCGGTCGAGCTCAACCACCAAGTACCGGTCAAACAGATAGAAGGAACTATCGTCGTGACGCTGCCCTGTTTTAATCCCGTGTAATTCTAGTTTAGTTCGCTGTTGATACCACCTGACAACTGCCTCCAGTTGTGACTCTGAGAGCTGGTCTACTGGATCTCTGCATGCACGATAGTCGTCTCTTCGCTGTTCTCCAAACGCAACTTTGAGCGCCGCTGGGTCAACATCAAGAACGTCGTACCCCCATGTCTCCCCAAAGTCTTTGATTGCCAGTGTCCCACTGAATCGGTCTGGCGAACGGATTGTATTTTGTCCAATGAAATAGACCGTTTGGTCGTTGACAGTCGCCTTACCAAGGTCATAGGTAGTTTCCAGACCAATAGCTCCTGTTTCTCCGTGTGCGAGGCTGAGTGGTGGGCCCTGCGGAGTGTATGTTTCTGCAATAGCCTCTGCAAACTCAACTCGTCGGGCACTATCTGATTCTTCTCGCTCTTGTTTACTGGAGTTCTCTGTGTCTCTCGAACTGATGCCTGATTCTAGCTGGTGTGTCTTAGAAGAGTCTGAGTGATTCCAGTTGCTCTCGTCATCTTCTCGCAGGCTTTGCTTCAGCACATCCTCAAAGGTCATCTCCTGGTCGGTACTGTACTTCCCTTCATTCTCGTCTGAACCATCATTAGATTGGTCTTTCATCGTTTCTACGTCCTAAATTAGTCAAGATCGAGTTCCTGAAAGATCTCTGGACGACCATTCTGTGCCTGTTCCCGGATGTTGTCGGCAGTATTCACAGACGTCACGATTGGGCTCATCAAGGCAGATACTGACCCATTTGGATTATCGAACACTCGATCCAGACGCTCCATAGCGTATTTTGTGCTCAGATCCAACGACTCCCAGCCGGGATGATCCGCTGGTAGATTGATCGCCCCATCCCGAACAAGCGTACTCAAGAGTCGGTTCACATCTTGTTTCCGATACACCACCCAGTCACTGTCTCCAGACAAAACAGCGTGCAGACGACTGTCATCAGCCACGTGACTGCGGTCAACTGGCCGCATCTCAACTTCACACGTGGCGTATATTGACCCATCTTGGTTGTACGCAACAATGTCATAGACTTTCGCTTCAAGTTCTTCAGGTACGTTAGCGACGGCATCTGCCTTGACGTAGGTTCGTACGTCCTTTCCTTTACCAATGTAGACGTGTTCAACGAGTCGCAGGATGTGCCGGTGTGCGATTCCTTCATTGGCATCTGACCGTAGCGAGCCAGCTTCTTCATCGAACCCCCGGACTGCCTCCATATCGAGATGGGTTTTTGCCACGTGACCCAGATCCCATAGCGTTCGACGGGCAATCTTCTGACGGGATACCTTCGTAGACCCGTCATAGACTGTGGGGGAAGCAATAATTCCGAGGGCTTCTGCACGTTCAAGTGTGGTCGGTGCGAGTAATTGGTTGAGCGCTCTGTGCCCACAGGCGAGGTCTATTGTGGTCGTCCCGTCCTCAATCGTCGTATGCCCATATGCAAAATGGGCAGCGATATGTTCGACAAGCAAGCAGATGTTAGCTGCTTCATCTGTCGTTGTCTTCTCTGCGACTGAATTGAGTAGTCTGGCAAATCCATCTTGGTTCTTGTGACTGTCTTCCCAGAGCGAGGGCTTTCGATCTTGGGCTGTCATAACTGTCGACAGACGATTTGGTCGTTCCGAATCGGACGATTGATTTGAGGTATTCAACGCCATTGTTTCACTATAATACTTTCAGAAATAAAGTCCTTCTCTACGTCGACCAATCCGACTTTCGACTATTTTGTTTCAGCCCTAATTCTTTCACTACTCAAATCGGCTTTCGGGCGGGGCTCAACCAGATTTGAGCCGATAAACCAAGAGTTTCAGCCCAAGAAGAACAGTGGTATGGGAGGGTCCGAATAGAGGACTGAAACGGTGTTAGGCACTGGCACTGTCGACAAAGGGAGTCCGCTCAGTAGGGTCGAAATTACATACGAGTCTTTCGCTGACAGCAGGTGACGAACGCTGCATCCTGTGTCGACTCTGTTGCTCAAGTCTCGTGTACTCTTTGAGTCCATCAGGGATTTGCGAAAACGAGACCATCCAGTCGCTTTTGATATCGTGTAGACAGTCGACAAAAGCTGCATGATCAAACTCTCCCGCGTACTGATTCTCCCCGTCAATGTATGGTGGATCGAGGTAGAACAAGACGTCCACAGCGGTCGTGTCGTACGAGGCTAGCATCGATTGGTAGTCTTGGTTCTCGATGGTGACCTGGTCAAATCGATTAGCAAGTGTGTGGAGACGGTTTCGTGCGTTGTCGAATGTGCGTGCAGGCGACCGTCTTGCGCGTGTTTTGAAGCCATTTGCGGACGATGCAATGCCGAGAAACTGCATATACCGGAGAGAAAAGTACCGGCCCGCTCGTTCAATCGGATCGTCCTCTCGCAGCCCGTTATAATATTCTGCTACCCAGTCTTCGTACTGTGAACGGGAATACGGAACCGACTGTAGCCATTCAGAGAGCTCGTCAGGCTGCTCTCGAAGCACGGTGAAGAATTGTGTCAAATCTTCGTTGTGGTCGTTGTAGATCTCGTATTTTGAGCGAGGTTTGCTAAACAAGACTCCAGCTGACCCACCAAACACTTCCACATAGGTATCATGTGTTGGCATGGACTCAACGATCCATTCCGCGATTCCTCCTTTCGAACCCGGATACGGAAACGAACCAGACTGGGTGCTCTCCCGAGGAGAGTACCCTGACGAAACTCCGGTTAACTCTGGTTGCTGAGGGTAATATCGACGCGGGGCACTTCCGGCGCCACCTTCGCTTTTGAGGAGGTCAAGTTCTACCATCGCATCAAGAGTGTTCCGAACTGTTCTCTTGGTGGGCGTTTCACCGTTGATCGTATCTTGGATAGCAGACGCGGTAAACGTCCGCTCAACCTCGATTAATCGAAACGTTGCAGCCCAGATTTTGTCACGGAGTGTTGGCAACTTGTGAGAACATATCTTCTAACAACTAGGGGTTTTCGATTGGACTTCGACCCTATTTGGGTCAACTCAGTGAGGTATTGTTCTGTTTGGGTTGATTATGGTGGGCCACGAATTGGGGATACCCGTTGGATTTCTCCCGTTTCGATTCTTTTATAAAAATCGGTCGGTCTCCAGGGGGTTCGAGTTGGGATTGTCTGTTGTCCATCCTCAAGATGCCGACTCAGGTATAGTCTGTCGGTCGTCGGTTGTGAATAAATCGTTACTCGTTGGTCTTCGATAGTGAAATCACCGTGGTCGAAGAGGCTCTCATATCGATTGTAGGTGGGTATATAGAGTTCGTGACGCCCCAAGACTGGTGTTGGCAAGCTGAATTCGTCCCAAGTGATCGGAGTGCCCAGAGATACTTCTCCGTCTGGCAATGAGGCAATACCAAGTGATGGTGTCGACATCAAATACTCGTCTAACAGGGTTTCTGTTTCCTGCCGCAAAGCGAATGCATCGGCAGTAAATACCCAGTAGACAGCATACCCAAATCGGAGATGCTGGATAGTAGCTCGGAGTCGATCCTTTGATGATGCAGTTGTTTCAATTTCGACAACAAAACGTCTTGGCACCGACTCGGGACATTCGGAGAGATGGCCACGGATATCGCCGATCAAATCTGATGTCTTCTTCTCTGTCTCGATGGTTCCTGCGTTTCCAGGCTCTGAGCGTAGTTGCTTGACAATAACTGATTTGATTGCCCAGTGGTGATATGACTCGTTCTGTCGCTCTATGTTTGGGTCAAGTTGGAGGGCTGGGTGGATGTCTATCACCGAAGTCACCAGACCAACCTTGTGAAACCGCTCTAATAACTAGCCCTCCATAAAACAGAGAACTGATAGTTTTTGCTCACCCCTAAGAGCTCTTCTCCGAGACATGCAGTGATGTTGGTCGAGAAAAATCAAGATTTTGCCTCTTTTATCCTACTCGTAGTTTTACACAATGGTAGTCGACACACAGTAATGCCCCCAGAACGGTCGATAGAGCGAGATATATTGGAGATCATTGCATATCACGACCCTATCGACTGGCGGTTGACGCTGACCAAGCTACGTGAGCGAGTGCATGGGTCTGTTGACAAGAGCACATACCGGGACGCTGAAGCGAACTTAACCGAATTAGGGTTGATCGAGCGCCCGGGGATGGCTCACGAATTCTTCCACATTACTGACAAAGGGTGGAAACACCTGGGCGGAGAGACTCCCCGGCGTGACCGCGACATCAACCCTGGAACAGTACCGATTTGCCCGGTATGTGAAGCCGACGACATCGTCGAGTCCAGTTGGTAAGACCTGGTGCCAAGTGATAATACTAGCCGCCGAGCAGTTGCGGGTGGAGTCCGTCAGTGATGCAACTGCTCGACCGCCTGCGAGAAAGCGTCACACGCCGAGAATCGACCGAACCAGCCAATAGCACCTCTCCCGCAGAGGCATACGACATCCTTCAAAACGAACGACGTCGGCGTATCGTCTCGTTCCTCGCAACGACGGACTCCAGCGAAGTCTCAGTCGCTACTCTTGCTGACCACATGGCGGACGAGTATCCCGGCGAGACGCGCAATAAAGCGTATATTTCGTCGATACAGAACCATCTCCCGGCGATGGCGAAGGCCGGGTTGATTGAGTATGCCAGCGACAGGAAGACCATCAGCCCACAGCCGGCGCTCATCGACGTCTGGAGCGCGCACCAGCAGGTTCAGGAAGAGTTGCGTTAGTTGTCGGTCTCATCGCTTGGCGGATTTTTCTTGAAATTGTCAACTCTCTTGACGACGCACCAGCGAAACAGACACTGACACACCTCGCCCTCGTCAACGGTATCATCATCGGTGCAGAATTGTCACCCAATGTTTCGACTGCCGGAGCCATCGTCAGCGCTACCCCCATGCTCAACTATCAACCTTCAGCCTTCATCGGGGGTGTCATACTATCGACGACCTCACCGGTCTCCCCGTGGAGGCGCTCAAAATCCGGGTCTGTCTCAAATGGAATATCGATTCTGACGTGATCTCCCTCATGAAACCGCCTCACTACATCAACACCCCATCTTTGAGCGTTCCCTCAATTTCTTCATACACCTCATACGCCTCCTGAACGCTCCGAACACCCGTTATCGTAACCTTCCCAGTCGAAAACAACAACACAGTACAGTCGATACTCTCCGGCCTATGAATCACCGCGGGGAACTGCTCCGGCTCATACTCCGAATTCTCCATACCCAACGCCACCACCACAGCGGCGAGATTCAACTTGCTACTCAACTCACCAGTCACAACCAGATACTTCACCGAGATAGAATCCAACATTTCCTCTCGACTCACATCTACCCCGATATTATCGAGCGTCTCGAAAAGCCAATCAACCACCTCTAAAACTGATTCCCAAGAAGAAGCACCAGCAATAGTGTACGACCCAGAGCGGAAAACCATCGACACCGGCGACTTCTCATCTGGCTTCAAATACACACGCCCCGGCATCACCGTTTTCTCAAACGAGAGCTCAGCACCCACCACATCCGTGTCGATCTCACCCGTACCGAGCACGCCTGATGCGACAACATTCACTATCTGAAGCCCTCGAAACTCGCTTCCTTCCGTTCCAACAGGCGTGTCCATTCTACAGATACCTACGGGAGAGGTTGGGAACAGCGTTTGGTCAGTCGTCCGCGTAGGTTTCCAACGTCTCCGAGTCGATTTCCTCCGGTTCCCGCCCGTACTCAGCGTCGAAGTTCTTCATATACTCTATCTCGTCCTCATCAAGCCCGTATATCGGGCCAATCAAGTCGTCCACACGGTCAACAATCGGCTTCAGTTCCGCTGCATCCCTGATTACAGTCCTGGCTTTCCCGACGAACCGATGTTCCATCGCCTCCCACAGCTCCTCGCTCACTTCGATGATTTCCTCTCGGTTCTCCTCAAGTGTCTCCTCATCGGGGAACGGGAACGGCTCGATCTCCCACCAGTCAATGTTGCGTCCGTTCTTGTACACCATCCAGTACCAGTAGTACAGCGAAGACTGGAGCGTGATGAAGCTCATACGTCGCTCAAGATCCGACGAGAAGTACATCCGGTACATACTCGTCGGTGTGGTCTTCCCCTGCTCTTCATACAAATTCACCAACAGCGGGTTAATCCAGTAAAGAGCACCCCGACGACGCCACATCAAGTGATCCGTCTCGTCGTCCTGTAGTGCATCACCGAACGTTCGATCACTCTCCTCTTTCAATTTCTCAAGCGCACTTCGTGCGGTTTCGTGGCCGAGCTTAGGGATAGACAAGTTTTGACCATCACCAATCTTGTCCCCGAGAGAAAGCCCGTTCGCCTGCGCGTAACTGATATTCGACAGCGTTTCGTTCCTATTCTCCGTGGTGAACCGGATGTACCGACTCGTGTAGATGTCCGGGTCGTGCTCACCGGTAAGTTTCCCGGTGATGATAGCCGGCTTCACGTGAGCACCCTCGAAAATTCGAGAGGGCCGGTGTGCAAAACATGCCATTCGCGTCTTCTCCAACCGTCGCGTGAGGTGTTTTCGTGCCGGTTCTTCACGCTGATCGTAGGCAATGCGAAGCGTTGTGATGTTCCCGAAGTGCCCGCCGAGCTTCAGTAGCTGGAGTTCACGTTCAACGAATTGCGCAGCAATATCGTTGATTCCGCCCGTCTCGTACGATGCTACGAGGAACTTCGCGTTGTCGGAGAGAATATCTCCGTACGGTGGGTTCCCGACAACAATGTCGAACACCATGTCGTAGTTCCCGTTCTCGTCTTCCTTGCGGGCTTCAGGGAACTCCGCTGTCCAATGGAACGGTCTGCCTTCGATACGTTCCAGATCGGAGTGAAGCGGGCGGCGCTCGACTTTGTTGTAGTAGAACTCGTCTTTCTCAGCGAATTCAATCAACGAATCGAGGATGTACTCAGCAGCTTCAGCTTGACTGGAAATACCGTTATGGGTTTTTCTGTCTCGGAGCTCATCGATGTAGTCCACGATGTCCATCTTCCCGCTCTTATGCATATGATGGACGTCGAACCCAGCATCCACGAGATCGGCTATCTGTGTGTCAGTGAATTTCTCCTTGTCAGTGCGCTTGATCGACACCGAGTCAATGTACTGCCGCAAATTAACAGGCGAGATTTCGTCTGCAAGCTCGTGCAGTACCTCTGCATCCCGAATTTCAGCCTCAACAGTTTGAGTTAACCGGTCGATGTACTCCTTGTTGAGATCATCCCGAAGGTCATCTCGGAGCTCATCGATAGCAGTTTTCGACCCTTCGTTCTCCTGCTTGTATTCCTTGCGCTGAGTGAGAATTTCATCCATTCGGTCGCTGTACTCACTCAGCGTTGTGGCCCCATACCCAACCGTCGGCAGGCCAATCAAGGAGTTCCCCTCGAGAATGTTCACGTCAATATTCGGCAGACGACCATAACTTTCCTCCCAGTCATTCCCCTCCAAGATTTTCAGCCACGTACGCAGCTTCGCAATTTCGGTCGCTACCCGGTCAACGTCAACGCCGTAGATGGAGTTCAGCGCAATATCGCGCTTCTGCTTGTACTTCTCTTCAGGCGACGGATCAGCACCGCCGTGCTGCCCACGGTGAATCGACTGGAGTACCTGGTGAAGTTGCTCCATCGCCGCCGTCAAGAAGTGACCAGACCCACAGGCAGGGTCAAGAACAGTCAGGTCAAGCACCGCCTCACGCGCATTGTCGAGACCCTGGGTGCTTCCGTACCAGCCCTCGCCGTCCTCGATGTGCGCCAAAATCTCTTCCAGAGACTCTGCCTCAGCCTGCCGTCGGAACGTAGACTCAACCTCCTCATCCAGGGTTTCAGCGAACGCTTCGATGATAGTTTCCTTGACCTCACCGTCAACCGCCTGCGAATTAATCAGGTGAGTAACGTCGTTTGGTGTGTAATAGGCTCCAGTCTCCTTTTGCCGGTCTTCAGCTTCGGAGATGTGATTGATCGTCATCTCGAAAACGCTCCCGAGAATCGCGGGATCGATTTCGATGTCCATCTCATGGTTCCCTTCGATTAGCTTGTCGATGACGAGCACCATCGAGGGGTTCCGAACGTCGTATTCGTCTTCTTTCGTGAGATTCTGCCGGAACAGTCCACCGTTGAGGTACGGGATGTCATCGTACCAGTCACCGTGGAGTTCACGGTCTTCCCGGGGTTTGTTGAATAGGTCGTAAAACAGAGGGTTGATTGTTGTTTCGTAGAGAGAAGTTGGGATTCCCTCGCTGTAGTTATCGACACGCTCGTGCAGGAACCCTTCAGCAAGGACACCACGCTCCTCGAGAAACCGAATAAACATCAGACGATTCACAAGCGTAACTGCGAACACGTCTTTGTCCTTCCTCGAAGCACCATCAGGCGCGACGATATCGTTGCGCAGACAGGTGTCGTAATTGTGTTCGTCCGACTCCCCGAACAGTACCTCGATGTAAATCTCGAAGAAGTCGTCAACGTCCTTCTGCCGTTGGTCACGGAACTCAGACGGCGCTGTTTTCGTGAGTAGCGGAACGAGGTGATCCGGTTGGAAAGTCAGCGCGAACGCTTCCAGTTCGTTGTCGACATCGATATCCAAATCAGGAAGCGCTTGCTGACTGATGATGTTCTCATCGCGTGCTAACTGCCGAAGAGTATCTCTGAAGCTGTGACGCCGAACAGCTTCGTGCTCGAAAAAGTCACCACCACGCTCAGTCCGGTAAACAACCCAGTCCAGGCCATCGGTGGCAATCCCGTCGTTTGGGAAGGAGATGTTCGACAAGTAGTCGTCTACAAGCTCTTCTTCGGCATCCTCGATCTTGTTCAGGGATTTGTTTTCCCCAACAATTTCGAGCGTTTGGTCGCCGTGCTCTTCTTCGAGCTTGAAATCAGGGGTTTTACGCTGTGAGGTCGGTCGTCCTGGAGATTTGTGAAGACCGACTGCATTCAGTACAGGGTTGATGAGGATGTCCTCTGTCCACGTTTCGGGTTCAGCCCCGATGTCTCTCCTAGTGATGCTGCGATCACCGTTGATGATTCGTTCGATCTCGTGAGGGTCGTCGAATTCATCTTCGAGTTCCTCAAGAAAGTTGGCGAGGACACCTCGAAGGTCAGCAACTGTGGTCACGTTGTTTGAATGTCTAATTATGGTATCTTCATACTTTCCCTCTAATCGCCGATCAGTTCTCCGTCTCCGAATCGAGCACAGTCACTCGCTCGATATCGCCTTCCAGCAACACGATCGACTCGGTCACGCCATCAGAAAACGGTTCGTCTGTGTCTTCGTCGACCCAGTAGACGTCGTCCAGCCACAATTCGTGGGGCTTCTCGGCGCGACTGTACTCACTCACCCGGCCAATGACACGGGCATCGCTCGGGGTTTTCACACGTACGACTGTCGCATCGTCCATCGCCCCTTCCCACGGCTGACGGCGATGTCGTCGGTACTCACTGCGACTCCACAGCACGTGCTGTGCCTTGCTTCGCACCTCGTAAATCAACTCCAGCGAGTACACCACACCCAGCGCGATTGCAATGCCGAGGTAGATCGCAACGAGGTCTAGCCGGAACGAGGGGGTGAAGAATATCGACTCCAGTTGTCCGAGCCCGGTAACTGGCTCGTAAAACACCTGGTACACCGTCAGGAATACCGTGTCGATCAGCAGACTGGAGATTAGACTCGCAATCAGGATTTTGAACCGAGATGGTTCGCGTTCAACAACACCAATCGTCGTCGCAAGGAGAACCGAAATGAATCCTGGTGCGACAAGAGCGGCTAACCCGACGACACTCAGCGCGGTGACCGAAACCATGTGTTATCGTTACTCGTCGGAGGAACTACCGCTGCAATCTTCGCTGGAGGAACTGTCACTACTGGCCTGTTGGCCAGACCCGCCTTCTTCAGTTGGGATGTACCCGGCGCCGTCTTCGGGAGACCATCCGGTTGTCTCGGCCTTCTTCCCTTTTGAGTTCGCGCGTTGGTTCGACCCGGACAATGCTTCCCGGTTTTTCTTTTTGCTCTTCGAGAACTCTCGCTTCTCGCTCGAAGAATCGCTTGAAGAATCGTTGCTGGAGTTGTTGCCCGAGTCGTCGCTCATACTTGACGGGTGTCAATACAGCATAAAAAGCGTTCGCCTATCGTTGGTCATTCAGGGGCAATTATTTATTACGCCCAATTGATGCAAGGTCTATGACTATCCATTTTGCAGAGGCGATGTACTGGCGACGGCTAACTGAGACAGATCTCAAAGCAAAGTTCGGGAGATGGGGTAACCCGGATGGCGGCGGTGCTCACTCTCGTATCTATTTGCCCGGCAATTCAGCCGAGATTGCTGAATTTTTCAATCACGGTGACTGGAATGGAGCGCCCGATGAGACCATCAGTATCCGCTTGGAGCCCGTCGAGCAGTACGAGGGAACCGACGTCAAAATTGAAATCGACTACAATAATGGTCGAGACGAGTGGCAACTACCAAGCGGCTCGATAGACTACCCACTTTGGAAAGCGGAGCACGGCTTTATGTCGAGTGATGAAGAACTATTTGATGACGAATCTGGGAACTTGATCGCTGATTACTCCCCACTATTATATTTTGTCCGTGACGTGCAGGGACAGTTTCATTCACGGATGGTATACGACAACTCACCAGAAAGACTCGCCGCGTTCAATGTTGCTTTTGAAGAATCTATAGGGAATAGTGCGAGCGGTATCCTCGAGTTCGCATCGGAGAACGAAGCATGACCAATCGATTACCCGCTTGGACAAAAAACTCAATATTCATTAGACGAGCTCCCATGTCACCGCACCCGCGAGCCCGCTTATGCATCCCTCAAGGAGGTTGTTGCTTCCATGCCAGATGACGATACAATCTTTGCGAGAGCTAACGCTGAGCTCACCTACGAAGAACGGCCTGAAATTTATCGGGAATCGTTAGCCCATCTTGTGTCGGGAAAGAACGTGGTTTTTCAAGGCCCACCTGGGACTGGGAAAACTCGGGCGGCAAGGTTACTCTCACGATGGGTTTGTGGGGATGATTGTTTTAAACTCATTACTGCCCACGCAGAACTCACCCGGTACGATTTGGTGGGGGGTTACGCGCCAGATAGTGATGGCGGATTCACGACCCAACCAGGGCCGCTCGCGGAGATCGCCCACATGTGCCAGCAGGGCCTCCGATCAGATGGGCGTCCAGCCTGGTTGATTATCGACGAGTTGAATCGGGCAAATCTTGATCAGTCCTTCGGAGAGATATTTACTCTTCTCGACCCCGACTACCGTGACACCAAACGTCTCCAATATGGAGACAACTCCGCGTACCTCCCGAATTCATTCCGTATTATCGCAACAATGAACACCTACGACCGGGCCCAGCTTTTCGAACTAGGCTACGCGTTCAGACGACGGTTTGCCATCGTGGATGTTGGAACACTCCTAGCTGACGAGACATCCGGTTCAAGCGATGAAGATGACATCGACCTCCCTCCAGTACCCGACTACGGCTCTCTACGAGACGACATCATTGAAGATAGTGTGATCGAGAGCTTATCACACGTCCAAATCCTCTTTGAGGGTACCCCGCTATCCGCTGAGGAACAGACCAAACAGAGCCCATTCGGAAGGGATGCTTATCCCATTGAACCCAGCTACGCTGACGCGGCGTTAGTCAGGGAGCAACTAACGTCGATTTGCAGTGATCTTGACCACTACCCAGATGAGCGCGATTTCATCGATGTTCTGATTCAATTCTGCTTTATTGCAGCCGACAACGACCTAGTTGAAATCGGACAGGCCATGGTGATTGACGCGGTAAAGTTCATCGTCGCGTATTCCCTCCTGTTCCCTGATGAATTAGACCATGGAACCGTCGAACAGGCAGTCACCTCCTACATTCTTCCGCAGTTTGACATCGTAATGCCGGAGCTTCGACAGGCTGAAACGATCGGAACGGGCAACGAGGTAATAGCGAACTTCAACCAGACAGTGCAAGCAGCCAGCGCGCTGGGGTTAGATGCAGTCGCCTCTCAACTGCGGGAGATGCAGGCGACGCGTGGGTTTATGTGACCCCAAACACTGACAGTATGGTCAAAATACAAGGAAGCTATACTCGAAAGGATCTCGAACTAACCCATAGTCAGTGGAACAACCTCAAATCCTATGTCAACGATATCGAGTTGGCACTCGATTCATCAGACAATCCGCCCCGTATTGTTGGAGGTGAGCTGTTCCAGCCCGGCCCATGGGTCGGCAATTATAACGACTTAGTTACCACTACCCCACAAAAAGTTACGACCGAACAATACAAACGGATGGTAGATGATGTTGCGAGCTCTATCCACCTCTTCACACCACCTCTAGCGGACGCAATCTTGCCAGAGATGCCTGATATGACTGTCGAAGGTAAAGCTGCTTATCCGCGTTACAGCCACACGCTGTTAACATACACTGAAGAGTTACTCGCAGGCCGGTTACCCGTCCGGATACAGAGAGAGGTGTCTCGGGGATTCGAATTCGACGGTTCCCCTGACTTCCAGGGAATAATTAAAGAACGGGCCAGCAATTCGCCGAGGGTCGTTTCACGGAAAACCAAGTTCACGTTCGACACCCTAGCCAACCATTTGCTGTATAAGTTCCATCGTGAACTGGCGGCACACCTCAGTGAATTGATTGATGACTACGCGTATTTGCCTGCAAAAATAGCGAAACAACGCCAGCACCACATCAACTTCTTAGAAACGGCTATCCCTGTAGATATTGCAAACAGTGACGCAAATCCGGATCTCAGAGACCCCACAACTCTCGCGCAAATCAGGAACCAATCATCGGGAGTGATGATGGAAATCGTGGATCTCTGGGAAGCCTACCTTCACCAACGCGCTGAGCTTGACCCGTTTTCAAGTTTTGCTACCGCAATCAAACCGATTTACGAAGTATTTGAGCTGTGGTGTCTGCACAAGGTCTTGGAAATATTGGAAGACGAATATGGCCCTTGGACTCCCAACCGTGACCAGAGTACTGCAAGTCGGTTCACCTTCGAGGAGGTCGATGCAATGTTATACTATGATACTAGCGTGAGCGCCCACAGCCGATACGTGACAAACGACGATGCTTTCGAGAAGCGGGAGAGCGGACGCCCTGACTTCCTGTTCGTTCTTAACGATGAGGTTCGGTGGCTGGCCGACGCGAAATTCCAAAACGTTGATAGCCTTGATATCTCTGGCATCCAGCGCTTTCTCGGGTATCTGGTAGACTTTATTGATTTTGATGTGGAGGAGACACCGCCAACGGCGTTACTTGGTGTTGGCTCCAGTTCAGCCGCGAAGAGCTTCTCGGTGGAGGGAGTTCAAGTCAATCGGCTTAGCCTCATGACAGATAACGAAACGGAAGCGAGTGGACTGGCAGCGGTTCGTGATATGGTTACTACGGATTAGCCGACCTGACCTATTGTTCCTGCGACCCGCTCCCGACGCGTAATGACCCACTATCTTTGTTTAATTACTGTTCATCCCCGGCTGTCCGGTTTGAACTTCACTCAATCACTCTAGAAGAGTTCTTAGTGGCAAGGCCATCGAAACATACTTTCTGACAACAGAGATACGCCTCGCTTCATCACTGCAATGGAGACCCCATTGTCGAATTGAAACCAGGCACCCTTCGTTGTGAGGGCTGGGGTGGTCTAAGTGCTCGCACGGGCTACTATCATATGGGCGACGAGGATGTCGAGGAAGGAGCCTGAAAGATCGCCGAGGAATCCATCGAAATGGGCAATAGAGAGGCACCGAGCGCACCGGAAGGACAGACGTGCGAACGCGAGGGGTGCGACAAAGACGGCGTACGCTGGCCGGGCGACGAATAGCTTTGTAGGGAACACCAAGACGAACTATCCTCAACGTGGCACGGCTGATTTTCTGCGGAGTACTCCAACGTTCGCTCCCAGGGTTGCCACTACTTATTTCTTGAAATTGAATTCCCCTGGTAGAATTCAGCGCCGCTGGAAATGGTCGTAAACGCGTTCCGTCGTCGATACGCTGCGATGGCGGAGCCGATTGCGAACGTCAACCAGACGGGTGTTCTCGTCGGCGAGTGAGTGCCGGAGTGCGTGAGGATGCATTTCGGACGGGTTCGCTGGTTCTCCGTCTGTCCGGTGCACCGTGATGTCTGCGTGAACTGCGAGGTTTTCGACGACGTTGCGGATTGCCTCCGTCGTCATCTGGTCGCTCTGACGCGACGGGAAGACGTAGTCGCTGTCTCGCTCTTGGTACCACTCCGAATTGAGGTAGCTGCGGAGGAGGCGAACGGTTCCGAAGTGGTCGTACGGGTCAAGACGCATGGTGACGCTCCCGGGTGAAATGTTTTCGTTGGGGTAGTCCTTCTGCACGTCCCCAGGGATGACAACCTCACCTGTATCGAGGCGGAACATCGATTCTTTGAGTCCGCGCATCTCGTTTACTCGCGGCCCGAGGTCGATTCCGAGGACGATGAGTAGTTCGTCGCGGAGGCGTTGACCGAGGCTATCGTAGCGGATGGGGCGGTCGTGTGCTGCGTCGCGGAGTGGGTCTACTTGTGTGATGTCGATGTACCTGTGTACTGTTTCCTGTTTGCTCATATCATGTGTCCTTTCTGGAACAACTTAACTAGTGGAGTCAGCTTTGGAATCCGTGGAATAGGGTGTTTGACCTCCTGATTAGACTCGGTATAGACCCGAATCCGGCGTTCAGTTTTGGATTCTGGTAGAAGAAAGCCAAACTGACATCGTCATGCCCGAGACCTCATCGAACCTCCGTCCGAATCGGACAAAGCGCGGTTACACAACCTGTAGTGCCCGATATCGGTAGAATAGTTACTATATAAACGCTTACATGGCCAGCTATACGAAGGTACAACAATGGGTGTCTTTGAGGTCGACCGGAGTTCATTCGACGACCTCGCCAGTTTCAACCACCACCTCGCAGACGGCGCGCGTGAGAACATTTCCAGCGACCTCTATATTGTAGCTGGACTCTCACAGTTCTCGCAAGAGGAATTCTTCGAGATACTCACCCAGCGAGGGTACACAATCGAAGACCTCGGGGCAATTCAGAAGATCAGCCGCACATACACCACCAGCGGCGACGCCCCGGACGACACAATCCTAGAAGAAGAGGAAGAAGAAGTCGAAGAGGAAGACAACGACGATGAACGAGTGGCCGAATTCTACCTCTACTACAACGAAGAGAGCGGTGTAACCCTATTCTACACCGACCAGCGAAAGACGAAGGAGATCAAATACACCGTAGCCAAACTCCTAGACGGGGAACGTGGTCTCCACTACCTGTACATCGGCCCTGGCCTGTTCAGAGACATCAGGCGGGAAATCATCAGGAACGAAGAAATCGCCGAAATCACGAAGTTCGTTGCCGACCGGTTGGAGGGCAGTGACTACCCTTGCCGGATTCGCCCTGATGTAGAGCGCACAATCCAGTACTACGGCGATGACGGCATCGAAGCACTCGAAGAGATGGAAGAGAACTATGGCGTCCGTCCTCGCAACATCACCTTCAACGTCCCAAACCAAGCTAAATTCCGCATCACTCGGAAAGGTGTGTTCTCCCTCGGACGTGGTGACCTCACCACGCTCTTCGAGTACGTCGAACTCTGCATCGAGAAAGCACTCGAGATCAAGGAAGCATACGGCGAGTCAGAGTTCCAGATGCTTTCCACCACCGAGACGCTCAGTGTTCCGACTTCTGAACCAGCGTCGATTGAACTGAGCGGCCAACTCCAATACAGCGAGGTTGAGAAGGTCAAGTCGCGGATGAACGAGGAGGGCTACCTTCTGGTTGATTCATTCCAGCAGGAAGGGTCACTGTACTTCTCGTCGAAAGTGATGGACACCAAGAAAAAGAACAAGTTCCGTATCAAGGCCAGTGAAGACGAGATTCGGGTGTTCCCACAGGAGGCAGACGACAATCTTGGCTCGTTCCTTCGATTCCACGAATTTGTTCAGAGCAACATCGACCCAGACGCAAGTGTGGTAATTGAAACGTAGCAATGTGCGACGAGGTCGCGCCTGACGACGATGTCGCTGACATCTATTCGTACATTGAGGATCACCATCCTCGATGGCGCGACCGCAAAGAGGAGATAAAGGAAGAGAGTCTCGGTCAGACGGAAGACACTGAGAACGTCATCAAAAAGCGCGTTGAGAAGGCAATCAAGACAGAGCGGAACCACGACGACCTTCTCGACTCGACTATCACGGCGTTCGGCCCTACATCAACCATCTTCGATGAGACAGGATGGAAGCTTCTCGGTACTGAACCACTGTACGAGATTGACCCCGCGCTTCGAAACCCCGACGCTATTGTAGGGCACGACGACCGTGACACTATCATCACCGTTGAATGCAAATCCGGTCTTTCCTCCCCGAGAAACGCGCTTGACCAGATTCGAGACGCTGCTGACATCGTCATAGATCACGCAGACCACCTTGAGAACAAGACCGGTATTTCCTTCGACAACATTGAGCGTGTGCTGTGTGTTCCTGGTCAGAAGGCTTGGCGTGCAATTGAAGCGATAGAAGCTGAAGAGAGTGAGGAAGACCCCGATGAACCTATCTATTTGTGGAAGCTGAACCGTTTCCAAGACGAAACTCTGCAACTCCACCAGCAGTTCGAGACTCGCTCCGAATCCGAATCAGTACATGAGAGTCGGTTAGCCGAGATGCTTTCCGGTGATGGAATTCAAATTGCAGACTGTCCGCTGCTCACACCATCGTTCTTTCCGGACTCGCACCCATTCACCGTTATGGAGCATACTTTCTCCGAGATTCTCTGGAACCGGACTGGCGAAGGTAATGGGTCGGTTCGGAAGTTCACACGCACCGAGGTTCATAATTTCATCGACGACCAGCAGAACGTGCCACACTACGACACTGAGATTGTGGCCGATATGCTGACCGAAGAACTACTAACAAAACTGTTGGACTTCGGGTTGATCGAGGAGGCTGACCCGTCGGAGGAAGGAATGGGGTCTAGTGTTGAGCTCTACGGATACGATGAGAACAGTGTCTCAGGCCAGAGCATGGATACGATTCTGTCCACTTTGAAGGAGGAATATCAGAGTGAGTTGATTGAGCGAAAGGCGGAGTGGGAAGCAATCGAGCAGACTGTAGAAGAGTTTCTAGACGACCAGAGTTCGTTCGACGATTACTGAGACTTGTCTTCGTGTCGTTTTTCCCTTGGATCGCAGTATCATCGACACTCCGGAGATGCGAATCCGCTCTACTCTGCCACCATCCATCTTCAGGTTGGTAAGACATGGTTCTGCGTCGGAGATGTGTCCTTCTCCGACACCCACAAACGAACCAGCGTCAAAATCAGCTAGTCTGTCTGAGTTGGTAAGAATTGAGAGTGTCGCGTGTGCCCACAGGGCATTGCGGAGGTTTATCAGTGTGGGGTAGGGTTATTCGTTGCAATGTGGTTTGATAAGATATATTTACTTATCGGATCTCCTCAAGGTTTTATACCTATAGGGTCTATAGGTAGTAACGTAGTATGACGCAGACGAACCAAAACGAAACGATCGACTTCAGAAGCATCGAAGCAGACAACCACATCGCAGCAACCGACGTCTACACCGGACACGCACACGACGCCAGCCCGCGCAAAACACCGCCAACAGGTGACATGACCGGATACGTCGACGGGATGCCGTATGCAGTCCATCAACGCTACTCGCACCGCAACACCACAAAAGCAGTACTCTACGATCCGAAAAGCGAGCTGTACGCGGTCGCATCCAGACAGACCCACGACGGCGGCAGCGACTGGCACGTCAAAAGCGTCGGCGCAACGCTGCGCGCAGAACACACCGACCACACAGACTCATTCGAGCGAGCCGCGATCGACATGGCAGGCAACAACACTCCAGACGACGAGGCCATCGGGGCACGCATCCACTGGTGGGAGACCGAGGCCTCCCAGCGTCTCGTCAGTGATGATAGCCCGGCCTACGTCGACGAGTCGATGGACGCAACCGAGTATCAGGCCGCACACGAGTCCGGAAGTATCTGGATCAAAATCATCGCAGAGGACTAACTATGGCACAAACACTGTGGCTGAACGACCGCTGCAACGAACTACTCGACGAAATCAAACGTCTTGAACCGAACTACGACAGCAAAACCGCTGTCGTCGAACGTGCACTCGAACACTACGCCGACGCGCTCCGAGACGAAACCGAAGAACAACCCGCCGAATAACTCTTTTTCTGACCGGATTCATCAAGACAGCATCATCCCATCAGTTAATGATTTTTCGTACTTCCAGGAGATGCTAGAATACGCGTTGCAGGGAGGACTCATCCACAGAAGGTCGATGTTGTCGGGCAGGATAGTGGTCAGCCAGCCAACGTCGCTACAGTCTCCCTGAATGAACGCATCAGGGTAACTGTCGCTGTGGTCGTCGATATCTACCCCGATATGCCTGATTTCGACGTCGTATTCAGTGCTGATTTCAGCGATGGCCAACCCGACACCGCCAGCGCTACAATACAGATCAACAACAGTCAACTCCGTCATCGAGAATCACCTTCTGTGATGTGTTCTTGCTGATATTCGCGCAGTGCGTGCTCAACAAGCCTGTTTTTTGCTGGCTCGCCAGGTAGTTCGTTTTGCAGTTCGTCGAGGATGTTCGATGCGTCGTCAGTCAGGCGTACTGTTTGTGTCATTGATATAGCTCACTTCATTTGTGTTTGTTGTTGTTGTGGACCTGGATTGTTTTGCAGTACGGTCCAGAGGAGCCTCAGCAGATTCGAACTGCTCGATACCGCCAATCGGGAGGCTTAGCGTTATTCGTCAGGGGCGCTGGTGCTTTGCTTAATTCGTTCGGCGTGGTCTATGACTTGGTTGATAGTTATTTCAATATCTTCTGTAGCGCCCTTTTCAAGAAACGCGTCTATTTCTGTGAGTTTCCGCTTTGCTTTTTTGACGTGAGCCGTGACTGTTGTCGGCTGTTGGTTACCGTTAGGTCCGGTACAGACGCTATACTGCTTGTTTATTTCGAATTGGTTGATGAATTTTTTCGCTTCGAGAAATTCAACTGTCTGATTTTGTGCTGTCATCCTACACTGTTGTATACAATCCTATACGTATAAAGCCTTGCGGAGGTCCAACAACCAACCAACCAACCAACATCACCAACGATGATAACAACTCTACGGAGAGATACTATACCCGCACGCACGCGCATCAGCCAAAATACGCTCCCGACGGTCGGTACATATTCTGTGCAGCGCACCCACAGACAACCCTACCTCATCAGCAATATCCTCATACGTCCACCCCTCCCCACGCAAGCGAACTGCCCGCAACGCAGTCTCAAACGTCTCCGGATCCGGTTCAAGATATTCCCCAGCATCATCGAACCGATACCCAAACGGGGGATACCCCTGATAGTACCCATTCTCCTTCCGCTTCTCCACCCGCTTCTTCAAGTCTTCAATCTCCTTTCTTTTTTCCACGTCATCAGCGGTCGCCTTCATCGACTGCACCGCTAGCGCGTAATCATCATCTAGATCAACTGCACCACCATCCGGAGTGTGGATCTCAACACCATCTTTGTAAAACTGCAACATCCGGAACATCCGCTCGTGCCTATCTCGACCAAAACGAGACAGCCGGCGAACGACGACAACATCAGCAATATCGTCCTCGAGGACCTCCCGCACCATCTCCCGATACTGCGGGCGTGTGTCTTCATCATGATGATAACCAGATGCGTAGTTCCCGTCGTTGTAGATTTTGACGAGCACAGCACCGAGGGTGTTTTCGATGTACCGCGTTCCTTCGTCGATCTGGTCGTCGATACTGCTGTCAGACTGATCTGATCGACGAACGTAGAGTACCGCACGCAACTGCTCACCGATCGTATTCGTATCAAAGCGTTCGTCAGCAGAAGCAGGGGTCATGGGTTGTGCACCTCAATGAGGTAGTTGTCCCAGAGCGCACCATAGGTCAACACAGCATCGCAATACAGGCAGTTCGTTTGTACTTCAATCTCGCCACCTTGGTCGACATCGCTGAACAGTATTTCACCTGGTTCATGATCACAGTCAGTTTCAGTCATCTTTGATGCGCACCTCCAGTGTGTTCCCACTCTTGACCTTCCAGTCGAGTTTCTTCGATCCCATGTCGAACGCTTCAGCGAGGTCCTTCGGAATGGTCGTTTTGTACTGGTGGTGTTCGGTGCCGTTCTGGTCGGTCCAGCTCGATTTTGTGACTGTTGATTCTGGCATTGACGATTAGTTCTTTGTTGGGTACTTACTTAAGGACTATGCAGCCACACAACACTGTTTTCACGGTAAGCCCATACCGTGAAAATTCAGAACACTATCCCATCCCACAAACCTCGACACCTGGGACAGTGAGAAGTAATAAGACCCACCCAACACCACGAACAACATGGACGACATAGACGAGCGGGTCAGAATCAAACGCCACGAAATCATTCGTGCACTCCTACAAGCAGGATACACTAGAAGCGACATCAACGAAATGGGGCCAGTCGAAACAATCGACACCATCGCAGAAGCTATCGCCAAACACGACACCAATGACTGACGACAAAAATACCAGCAGCACCATCGATCCCGACGAGCGCCGAAAGGAAATCCTCGAAGCACTACGCAAAGAAGGATACAGTCACGAACACATCAACGACATGGAACCCGACGAATTCCTTGATATCCTCACAGAAACCATGGCTAAGCGTCCAGAAGACTTCGAGATCGACTAACAGTGACCAGCCAAAACACCGACGATATACAGCAAGCCCCCAACGCCACTGCAAAAACCCTATCAGACTGAACCACACCCATCAACCGTGCGAGAGAGACAGCCATAACTAACCACACGCCACCGAGGAACACAACACGATCCCTACCCATCCGATCCATCGACAGCTCCTCCTTGCTGGTTAGCCTCTATCACACAGATTCTGCGTTTATACTCCTACAAACCACCAATCTTCCAACATTTATCCTGCGGACGGGAATCAATAGGTGCTCGCGTCAACTTCAACACAGGCACGGAGTAGATAGTTCCTCGTACATCAACCGTGGCAGATGTGCACAATCGGCTACACTTCAGACTGGTCTCTGAACCGCAAAGTGATCAACCTGGCTGAGAAACTACATCCCGAGTGGAAAAAGAACGCGTGTGCGTCCCAAGGAGATGCTCAGGCCATTCGTGTGAGCACGCGCTCCCGAACCACGAGCAGACACGGAAGTACCGTCACGCACGCAATGAAAGCGTAGACGATACTCAAGCCTGTGACGATGCCAAAGCGTTGGAGCGGGGGTGACAGCGCCAGTGCGAGCACCCCAAAGCCCGCCGCAGTCGTCACCGCACTTCCGAGTAACGCACCACCAGTTCCCTCAAGTGCTGTCCCCAGCGTTTCGGCGAGCGAATCGTGGCGAGCGCGTTCATCGACGAACCGCTCACTGACGTGAATGCTGTAATCCACGCCGAGACCAATGGCTAAACTCGTGATCACGACGGTCTCGCTGTTGAATGGGATATCGAGCACGGACATGGTGCCGAGCAACCACGCGAGCGCGATTAGGACGGGTGCGAGCGTCACGATACCCAGCCCCGGTGCATGGTACCGCCACCAGTACATACTGATAAGAAGGGCAAGGATGACCCCTAAGGTGATAGCGAATCCTTCGACGAGCGTTTCGAACAGAGCACTCTGGACGACAGCAGTGATGACCGGACCACCCGTTGCAGTAGCTCGTACTGGGGCGTCCTGTTCAATGGTTGAGGAGATGTCTCGTACGTCCCTTGCGACCGACTGAGCCGAGGCGTCTCCCTGCACGCCGACAGTTAGCCGGGCAGATTCGTATGACCCGTTCTCGGCACGATAGAGAACCGACGATGCATGTTCGGGAGCAACATTGAACATCAGGTCATAGACTGCCGCGACGTCTCTGTCTGGGAGGCCATCACCATCCGTGTCACGGGCTGCGATTGCATCCGCAACCGTTTGATTCTCCGAAGCGACAGCTCGAAGGACAGATGTTGGACTTTCGATAGCTGCTCTTCCATCGGAACCGATGACGACTGTCCCGCTGCTCTTAGTATTGCGGACCACATCGTCGGTCGCGGTAAGGAGTGCTGGCGCGGTCACGTTCCCACGTATCAATATTTGACCTTCTGATCCCTCTCCACGTTGGCGGAAATTGTCGCTGAGGTATGCAAGATTCTCACTCACCTCATACTCACCGGGTGCGAACGGTTCCGGGAGGGAATCCATCCACGACGGCGCATCCTGCGGGATGAAATCGGCTTGGTTGAACTCGGTGTCGATACTGGTCGCGCCGTACGCCCCTGCGGAGGCGAGGACTAACGAAAGAACAATGACGACGATTGGGGCTCGCCGGGCAAGCGTCGCAGTACCCGAAAGAACACGGTTCAGCCGCCCCGAACCGACGCCGACGGCGGGGGTATGCCGGTTGCGGCCACGGCGGTCAAAGAACCGTTCGAGTTCGAGTTTGACGGCTGGTACAAGCGCGGCGAAAACAACGAAGATGGCGACGATTCCCACACCGCTCAGGATGGCGAAATCCTGAATCGAGCCCAGCGGACTGACGTAGTTCGAAAGGAACCCGACAGCGGTCGAGAACGCGGCGGTAGCCAGAGCGAGAACGACTCCAGCGATTCCGAGACGCATCGCTGTCGCGGGATCTCGCCGACCGACGTTCTCATCGTCGGTGTCGAGCGCTCCCTCTCGAGCTTCGCGGTAGCGCATGACGACATGGAGCGAGTAATCGATACTCAGGCCGATAAGCAAGAACGGAACGGCGATCAGGGTCGAATTCGACGGAATCCCGAGCCACCCCTGTATGCCAGCGTACCACACCAGCACGACGGCCACGCCGAATATGCTCACGAGAACGTCAATGAGGTCCCGGTAGGCAATCGTAAGGACGGTGAGCAAGAGAACGATTGCGACGGGCGTGATGATGATGAACGTGTCGCCGATGGCCTGCGAGGATTCCGCATCGATGAGACCCTGCCCGAACACGAACGCGTCGTCGAAGCGATTCTCGACGAGAGAGCTGATGACCAGCTGTGCATCGTTCACCGATTCGGTGGTTGTAGTCGAACTGCTCGGACTCTGTTGAAAGACGAGAGTCGTTCTCGCGTCTGCACTCGTCGTCCCTGGTTCGAAATCCGTCGGTAGAAATTGAGTTGGCTCGTTGCCGGGAACAGACGTGTCTGGGTCAAGGATTCGGCTGAGATACGTTTCCACTTCCTCGTCGGTGCTGGATTCAAGTGCTGTGATCTGCTGGTCAAGTGTCGGTGCTGACGACTGACCCTGTCTTGCCATCGACGTATTGTTTCCAGAATCATTGCCGGTAGCTGACGAACCGCTACTCTGTTGGTGTGAGTACGCAACGTTTGCAACGATATTCTCAATGCCGACCATCCCCGTTCCGTCACGAAGTGTCGCATTGAACGATTCGTTTTCTCGGAGCTCCTGCTGAAGACGTAGACTTTTAAGTAATGATTCGCGGGTGAGAACGTTATCTCCTTCGTCCCTGATCACGACCTGTGCAACAACTGCATCGTCCGTCTCGTACGTCGCTTCGATACGGTCAAGCGCCGCCTGTTCCGGAGAATTGATTCCGGCTTGGCCAATCTGGCCTTCCGCAGTGGTGCCTACAATCGCGCCAGCACCAATGACGGCACTGATGACGAGCAACAGTACAATAACCAACCTGCTCCGCGATGCGACGAAATCTGCGTACTCAGAAGTAAGGCTTCGCTTCATCGATTACTGACACCCCCAGCTATACCAGAAAATACGATGTCTAATCGAGTTCGTTCTGTATCGGACGTGTCCATATGCGTATTCCAATAGGGATTGATAAGGAGCGATGGAAGCGTCCCAAGATGTGGGAGAACCAGTCGTAGCTTCGAACGTCCCTGCTGGAGTAGCGACCGTCGGCGACGACAGATCGGATTCTACGTTTGCTTGAGCCCGTAGATCATCACGACGAATCCAATGCTGATGATCACACTCTCAAGAGTCATCCCGGTGATAGTGGACGCTCCACCGATGTGGTGGAAGACTCCGACGAGAAACGTTCCAAGTGTGATGACTGCTAATCCTATCGCAAAGAACTGGAGGCCCGCGATTCGCGTGCGATTGTATGCTCTGTACGCCATCAGAGACACAATTCCCCCGAGAATGAGGGCAGTGATCTTCACGACGCCGAGTAACACGATAGAGAGGTTCATTTTGATTCCTCCTTCATTGCAGACCAGAACGTTGCCATGCGGTCTTCTGGGTCTTCTTTGGGTCGGGATACCTCTATCGTGAACTCGTCATCGGTGACGCTAATTGAGATGTCAGTAAAATCGCGTTCGTAGAGAGTCACGTTGGGTCCGTCACGTCGAACCTCGGTGTATTCACGGACGAGCATCGATTCACGGAGCAAGTCGAGCTTCCGATACACCGTCGAGCTTGAGAGACCGCACTCCTCACAGAGTTCACTGGCAGATTTCGGTTCGGCCAGTAGCGTGAGTATGGTTCGACATTTATCGTCGTCGAGGGATTTCAACACCGTCGGGAGGCCGGGTTCGTCGAGTTCCTCGGACGACCATCGATCCATTTCAGTAGATGAATTGCGGAATGAATTCTTCGACGGAATTAGTGATAGACGATTCGGATCAACGTTTTGTTCGGTCATCTCAAGTGCTGAATATTGTAGAGCTGCTGTGACATTTCACGGACATCGTATTTTGTAGTGTTTAATTCATTCGGCGCGATGGCTTTAGAGTCCCCGGTTATTCCCAAGTTGCTGGAATAGCACGCTGTGGTGCGTTACTGCTGTTTCTGGTCGTTTACAGGTACTACTCCCAGACTCTGGGACACCTCCTTTGGTGTATATGGCCAGCCTCGAATAATCGACTGATGACACACGAAGCTAATAAACGAATCAACCTGCGAGACGCGGGGTGTGAAGAATCCAGCACAAAATGCCGATCGAGCAACCCTAATTCGATTGTCACACAATTGAGCGCGGAGGTGCGACAATGACAACTATGCTTGATGTGGTAATGACCATCCACACGGTCTTCGCCGCATTGTGGACGGGCGGGACACTCGTGATTGCAGGGGCCGTCATCCCGGCAGCACGCAGCGATTTGCTGAGTACAGAAGGGCTGACGCTTATCGCACGAAGATTCTGGTATCTTACGGTGGCCTCAGTCCTGCTATTGTTGTTCAGCGGCGGCCATCTCGCAGGGACGCTCTATACTGCCGAATCGCTCCAGGCGACGGGCCGAGGAAACCTCGTCCTGACGATGGTCGGCCTGTGGCTAGTCCTCGTAACCGTGCTGTTCTTGGGGTTCCGTCGACTGACCGGCAGCCAATCGGAGACGTCAGCGGTCGCAGCTGCAACGCGAGCGCGACCGTGGTTCCTTGGTGCGAGCGGTGTCTCGATAGCGCTGCTCGTCGTTGCCGGGCTTCTGTGAGACGAGTCGATAGGAGTTATCAGAGCCGTTGATTAGGACTCTACTTTAGTAGGTTGACAAAAGACGAATGACTGTTGCGGAGGGCATCGTTGTTCACGCAGAGACGCTCTGTGAGCGTGAAGACCACCTCTGGGACGTCATCAAAAGGCTCTCGATTCCCGTTAGCGAACTTGAGGACGCACGCGACCAGAACCGCGTCACCTACGGAACCGACGAGATGTTTCGTGCGCTGCTGTTTATGGGGGTCCGCGGCATCTCCCAGAACAAACTCGCGGCTAGATTAGGACAGAGTCCGGCCTTGACAAAGAGTTTCCAATTCGACATTACTGATCTCTCCAACACTCCCACCCAACAAGACCTCTCGTACACGCACGGGAAGTTCAGCGAGGACACGCAAGAGGTTCTCAACAGGACGGTTGCGGGCGTGCGACAGGCTGCACTCGACCATGGCGTGATTACAGAGGGACTGGTTCCGACCGGTCCAACTGGACTCGAGAAGGAGAACTCGAAGAGCGAGAACGAGTACAAGAAGGAGAAAGCCCAGAAGACGCTGACGCTCGCTCGAAAGCACGTCCTTCCCGAGTTCGACACACACCGAGCGGCCCACAAGATCTACTCCGACGAAGTGATACTCGACATGTTCGCACGAATCTGTGCAAACAAGGGGAGTGCTCATTCTGAATCGGAGTACGGTTGGCTCACAGACGACGACCTCATCTGCGACGACTCGACGTTCCTGCGTGCGATTAAGAAGATAGCGACACCCGACAATTCGGACAGCCAACTCACCTTCGAGGATGACGATTCGATGCTGGAAATCGACCGGATTAGAGACTCTATCATGACGGCGTTCGACGCCGCGACGGACAACATCATCAACTCGATTCGCGGAGAGAACCCTTTCAGCGCTCGTGAGACGATTGCAGCTATCGACATCACACACGAGCAGTTCCACGTCTGGCCGTGGGAAGACAAGGAATCAGGCGTCGCCAAGCCAGATTATCCGAAGATGGTGAGCGGGTACAAGAAAGACGGCGAGTACAAGCGAGGGTACAAGTACGCGACCATCACGCTGGTCGGAGACCATGCACCGATTGTCCTCGGTATCGAGCCGGTCAAAGAGGATTCCGAGTGGGAGCCTGACGGTTCCCCGTCGTACTCGAAAGCCGACCTGGTGAGCCGACTACTGGACCGTGCCGAGCGGTTCGTCGATTTGGACACGGTAATGTTCGACCGAGGATTCTACGTGAATCAGGTGTACGCAGACGTTCATGACCGAGACCTGACGTACCTCTCGCCAGTTCCGACGTACGAGGATGACTTGGCGGCGATTCAGGATATTCAGGAGCATCCGACGGCGGATGCAGCTGTCAAACACGATGTGCCGCTGGGAATCGACGGCGAGATTCATCACGAAGCGGAGTTCCTCTACGCGCCGAGTACGAGCGACGATGCTAATGGGAAGTACGCGGTGTTCGTGACGAACCATGACCACGTGGAACCTGAGGAGATTTCGAGTGTTGTGAACGGGTACAGTCGGCGGTGGGACATCGAGAACCAGTACAAGTCGATCAAGAACTTCATGCCGAAGACATCGTCGACGGACTATCGACTTCGGTTCAGTAACTTCGCGTTGTCAACGCTGATCTACAACTTGTGGCGGCTGACGGATTATCTGATCAAGGTTGCGCTCGACGAGCCGATTCGGTCACCGCCCGTGATCACGGCGAAGACGTTCGTACGGGCGTTAGGTGACTTCCTCCGAAAGTTTGGGTAACGCTTTTTTCACGCCGGGTTCATCGATTCGGTAGCGGCTGCGCTGTTCATTTTCGCGTATTTTCGCGGTATCTGTCAGTAGTTCGAGCGATGGTCACTCGGTAAGTCGATTCTGTTCTGTGTTCGGGCGATTGTGGACTCACCAACTCCCAGAATTCCCAGTTTCATTTGTAGCCTTAAAAGGACGCGAAGAATGTGCTATCAAGTCACTCATGAAGTCCTCATACTCCTGATCAAATCTGTCAAAAGCAAAAATCTCCGATTCCGGGAATTCTACATCCACAATCTCCACAGAGTCCATATCAAAATACAACAACATAACAACAGCCACCCCAGCCACCCCATCTAAATCTCTACTATACTCCCGACACACATCTAACAATGCATCAGCGTCAATACCGTACGTCTTTTGCAACGCAGTCGTCCGAATCCCGGGAGAATACTTCCCGTCATCGTCTTCAGCAACTGGCGCGTCAATCACCCACCGCGTTTGTCCATACTGCCGCCAGACAGTGAATGGCAAGTAGAAACACTCTCGCCCATCAACAGTCTGCGTATACAACTCAAGCGCCTCCTCAAGCGGCTCCCGATGTGCCTCATCAACTTCATCCATTTACTGCTCCTCCAACTCCTCTAACCCAGTGATCGCCTCATCAGCAATAAAAATCGCTTTCCGGAATTCCGGGGTCTGAGAACTCTCCGCCTCAAATTCTGTCTGCCGTCGTAATAATTCCAATCGGTCACGGAGTTCGCGGATATCTTCTATGGATACCCCCCCACCACTTCCAGTTAGTGACTGTTCACTCCCGCCTACATCTCCAACTTCCGCTTCATTGTAGGCTTCCTCCATCAACTCATCAGGGGGCGCCACAGTTTCATTCTCTCCAATCAGATGCGCTTCCCACAATATCTCAGCAACGGCATCACGCAACCCCTCTGTGACGCGCTCATCAATCTCATCCTGCGAAATGTCCCCGTTAACTGCTTCTGCGTACGTCCTGCGGAAATACTCATAACCAGTATCGATGACATCAGCGTCAGTCAACTCCTCCCACGCTCTTTTACGTGTGATACTATCACCAGCAATGTCATAGACAGCCAACACAACGTCCTTTGTAGTCGCAGCCCCAACAACCGACTCATCAGTCTCTTCACCGATAGACTCAGTGGTAGGGTCAGTGTCATCAGATTCATTCGACTCAAGATTCTCGATTCGCTCAGCGATCGCTCCACGCAACTCAGGATCAATATCACTCAGATAATCTTGATCAATCTCACCACGGTCTATCTGGCCCAAAATTTGCTGCGCATAGTCTCTGTCAGCGTCTGTAACTGCCGATAACACATCAGCATCAGAAAGACGTCCACCTGCCAGCCACGCTGCAACTACCTGCTTGCGTTTCGACACACCATCGACGACAGCTTCGCTCGGACGCACAACATCAGCAGCGTCGTACCGCTCGATTTCATCCTCGGTCTCGACGTTGACAGCGACGATATCTTCGTCTGGCGACTCCCCTGAAACTCCTTCATGATCGCCCTCAACAGAATCTGTAATGTGGGTTTGGATGTCTCGCAGTGTTGGTTCGGCGTGATCGCAGTATGGGCACTGCCATTCAATAGCGTCAGGGGCTGCGCTGAGGCCTTTTGTTGGAGTCATAGGCGTGTGTACCTACGAGTTTCGACAACTAACCACATAAACCCTATAGATTTTTCTATCAGACACACCACCCAACACACCGATGAATATCCACTGGATCAATAGCGTGACTGCAGTCGCAGATGTCACAACCCAAGACTTAGAAACAGGTGACCGGATCGAAGTTGAATCGCGTGACGGAGAACAAGTCACAGTCAAGGTACTTGAACTCGACGAACAAGCGGGAAAAGCTGTGCTGGAACGAGTATCGACAGGGATTGGCTACTAACTCGTGGTCCACAGACGATAGACAGTCACAACAAGCACCAGCGCGGATACTACCCACAACATCACTGTTGAGCGTAGAATATCTAATAGATACAGTGCTGAAACGACCATCAACAGCATTACAGTAGCAAGAAACACTGCCTGACCACTGCGAATACTTCGTATTGTCATTGTGGTGCAGGACCAGATAAGTCAATCCGGTAACTGTCGTCGATGCAATCTGGACAGATAGGCGGATCGTCTACATTTCCTTCCCACTGCACTGAATCCCACTTAAAACAGTTGTTGCAGCGACTACACTGCCAATCAGCAACCTCGTACACTTCAGCCAACCCAGGGTGCTCAGTCGCTACCGTTGGCGTGATTTGATCGTCTGGATGCGCACGCATATAGTCAATCACAGACCCCTTAGGGTACGAAAACAACGGTAATAACCCATCAACACTACAATCCTCCCACGGTAAATCCCGCTCACCACCATCATAATTACCACACCGCCCTCGATATTCGCACAACTTGCACTCCCAAGATTGCTCGGGGTCAGCAGCAGGTAACATCCCCTCGATACGACAGTATGACATCCGCTTACACCAATCGAGTACAACGTCTTCAAAGAACTCAGCGACAAAATCGACGCTAAATACCTGCACGTCCAGCCGTTTTCGACCAACGTAAATCAAATACCCTTGAGGATAGTCAGCTAGATCATATTTTTCGCGGGCATTGTGCAGGTATGCGTGCAGCTGAGCTTTGTGGTGCGTGGATGGAGAAGAAAGATTAGACAGTGACTGCTTGGACTTTACCTCAGTGATCGCCCGAGGGATTCCGTCTGAATTTACGATAGCAGGGTCAGACGACCCCTCCAACGTCAACTCCCCCACTTCTGTACAGATCGTCGAAGAAAGCCACAAGGAATTAGCCACGAACCCCCCATTCTCCTGCGCGAGACCTGCAATCCACGGCTCTATAATCGACTCCTCGATCCAACTCCCGATCGAAAAAATCCCATCAGGCGATTCAGTTTCCTGTGGTGCAGTGTTTTCCCTGTACCACTGCTTCCTGCGACACTGCAACAACGTGTGTGGGCTGTGACGTAGCTCGGAACTTTCGTACCCGCCATTATTATATTCCGGATTCCCATCCCGTAAATTCTCTCGAAATTGCTGCTCTCGCCGCCACTCGCGGAATTTCTCACCAGTCAGATTATCGTCGATCACCTCGATATCGGGAGTCGATTTGGCTGCGACGACATCTGCTGGCGGCTCTGAGTCTCCGTCTGCCATCTCTGTGTGGTGTTTTGTTGTGCAACTGGATAAATAACATAGCCCCACACTGGATCTAAAACGCGTATGAATCACAGGAAACAATCACACAACACAATCACAAATCACGCTCACACGGAAGTCTCATAACTCACACCGCACGCCACGAATACCGACAGTCCGGATTATTATTCGAATTGTCGTTTAAAGCCCATCACACGGGCGTTATCGGGATGTTTTGCGTTGGCACTGTATCCAGCAGATACTGCCCCAAACCCAGCGTTAGCAACTCGCTCTAGGATGTCTGCGGGGAAGAACGTTTCTTCGGGGTTGTCGATATCGGCTGCATCAACAATTATCTCGATTTGTTTGTTGTCGTAATCGTATCGAGCCACGTGTACAATGTCGTCCCTGTCACGTAGATCCTCGATAAGTCTCCCTGCAACTTCGTCTCTGTCAATCATATTTTAACGCTGACGGTACTGAATTATAGTCATTGTGTTCCTGATGTTCATTGTAACTCGTGCGACCGGACAAAACTCTATAACTCGGAGGAGATCTGCAGAGTTCTTCAAAAACGAACGCCAACGAAATCTTATGTACGTGGTTATCGTGCGAATCTGTATGAGCGGGAACAAGCTCGGGCAATGTCCGATGCCGGGTGCCCTGATCCAGAAGCCCAAGAGCTTGCTCAAATGGTCATAGAGGCTGGCCGAGATCTTGATTTCGATGTCGAGGAGGCCTATGAGCAGTGGCAAGAGAGTGACTGTCAAGCTTTCTGGTAATAGTATTTCAGAGTGGCTTGTGCGTTGAATAACCCTGTTCCATGCAGTTCGTCACATCCGTTTTCTGTCAGTCGATATCGTGGCTCTCCCTCAGCGTCTACGCGCTCTACAACTCCATTACCGGCAAGATCGTGCAGTTCCTCGTGGATTCTTTTAATGTCGAGACTCGGATTCAATCTCTTGATGTTATCTAATGATGGTTGTTCTTCTGGGTGGGCGATGATGTCCTGCACGATTGTGAATTGTGTCTGTAATGTTCATGGTGTTGGTGAAACCAGTACCGTGTTAGGCGTTGGATCATCAGGTACGTAATTTTCCTTAGAATTCGAAATCCTGTTCTGGACGAACAAAATCGTCGTTCTTCGCGTCCCGAATTCCTTCCCACAGCTCAGTGGCCTCAACTACGTCGCTGTGCTCACGGATATACTCTATCGCAGCTTCGACTTGCTCTTCAGAGAGCTACCAGTCGTCGTAGAACTGTGTCTCTGTATCGGGGCTCTCTAATGCCGCGAGTACGTCGAGCATAGTGATTCGACGATCCTGTATCGATGCGACAGATCCCGATTCGTCGATTAAATCGCTATCAGCGCACATGGCTGATGGTAGTGTTGATACTCGTGAATATTCTTTCGCGCTTTCAGTGGTATCGTCGGCTCCTTTCCGGCACGTGCCTCAGCCTAGTTGAGCGTGTCATAGCAGTACTTCCGAGGTTTAATCCCGGCAGTTGATTTTCAGGCACAGGACGAGTCGGCTGAGCCGAGATGAGCGAATCAAGACCGAAACAGGCG
>Ga0207813_100146_pt1 | contig 54449 bp, 47 predicted proteins | sample A23E3SouthBayCA_2_FD_187730 | JGI IMG/M metagenome (GOLD analysis project Ga0207813, IMG submission 187730) | Aerobic enrichment media microbial communities from Eden Landing Ponds, California, USA - A23 E3 (4) (SPAdes) | ecosystem: Environmental > Aquatic > Marine > Unclassified | place... | reverse complement strand
CCGATCACCCTTCAGCACTGGGCTGTTGTCCGACTGGATGCTTGGGACGAAGTCGGCGGGATCGGGCGTCCGCAGATCTAATTCTGCGTCGACGGTGTAATCTTCGGAGTTGAAGAACAGCGTGTGATTGCCCGCGCTGATCGAATCCGTCTGTACAGAGAGCGTCACGTTCCGTGACTCTCCAGGCGCGAGTGTGACGCTAGTAGTGTTTCTGACCGTCCCGGGAAGTGACAGCCGAATGTCTTTCGTCCCGGTCAGGTCGCCTTCGTTGACGATCTCGCCGGTCACGACGAACCGGTCGCCTTTCATGACCGGGCTGTTGTCCGACTGGATACTTGGGACGAAGTCGGCAGGATCGGGTTCGCGCAGGTCCAACTCCGCGTCGACGGTGTAGTCTTCGGAGTTGAGGAACAGCGTGTGATTCCCTGCGCTGATCGCGTCAGTTGTGACGGAGAGGGTCACGTTCCGTGACTCGCCGGGCGCGAGCGTCACCGAGGTCGTGTTTCTGACTGTTCCAGGCAGTGACAGGCGCACGTCTTTCGTCCCGGTCAGATCGCCCTCGTTGGTGATTTCGGCGGTCACCTCGAACCGGTCGCCCTTCAGGACCGGGCTGTTGTCCGACTGGATACTCGGGACGAAGTCGGCCTGGCCGCTCGTCTCGTTGGCCAGGAGCGCGAAGACGGAGAAACTGGTCAGGTCGGCAGACACCGTGTTGGCGCCGGTATCGACGGTCCCACCGACGTCGGTCCAGCCACCGTCGTAGTGCCACAGCGACAGCGTCGACTCGTCGACGCCGTCGGCGGCCGACTCCTCGTAGGTGATCGTCAGATTGACCGCACCGCCGGGCGCGACCGCGGTGGCGTTGAGGTAGCCCCCGACGGCCGTCTTTCGGGCAGGTCGGGCGGGAACGGTTGCGGCCCGCTGTGGCCCGATGGCAGCGTCGCCGAGGGTGAACGTCAGCGTCGCGTTCGCATCGCCGAACTGTGCGTCGGTGACGGTGTTGTTCGTCGCCGGTCGCTGCGCCTCGCCGCGCATCGGCACCGCGACGACCGCCCAGTCGGCGTTGCCGTCGAAGGTCGTCCCGTCGAACGCGTGATCGCTCGCGCCCCGGAGGAGGATCCCGACGTCGTTGCGCGCCAGCGTGTTGTCTGTGGCCGTCTCGATGGTCGCCAGCGGCGGGACCTCGAGTCCAATGGTCCCGCTCTGTTCGATCTCGTTGTCCGCGAGGACGACCGCGCGTGCTCCCACAGCCAGGGCGACGCCGTCGGCGTTGTACCGGATCGAGTTGTTCCGGAGTTCGTTGCGCTCGCCGTCGACCGTGACACCTTCCCGGTCGTTCGCGACGATACTGTTTCCGAGGAGGCGGGCGTCGCGTGTCCCACGGCCCAGGTCCACGCCGACCTCGTTGTCCTCGATGTCGTTGTCCCGGAGCGTCGCGTTCGGTGCGGTCACGAGGCCGACCCCGGTGTCGGTGTTGGACAGCGCCACGCTATCGACGATGGTCGCCCCCGAGGCGTTCCGGAGAGCGATCCCGCCGCCGTTTTGCTGGACTGTGACGTCCTCGAAGCGGACGTTCTCGGCGCCAGTGCCGAACTGCTCGCCGACCGCGACGCCCTGATCCCATCCGGTCAGGGTCACGTTGCGAACCGTGACGTTCGCGACGGTGTCGCCAGCGAGCAGTTCGAGACCGACGCTTCCTGCGTCGGTGTCCTGCCCGTCGATAGTGTACCCCTGCCCGTCGAGGACGACGTCGGAGGCCGAGATCTCCAGACAGGGCGACGCGAACGGGTTGGTGATATCACCCGAGAGGGTGTACGTGCCCGGCGCGTCGATGTCGTCGGTACAGTCGGCCACCGGTTCGCTCAGCGAGACCGTGTCGGTCGCGGTGTCGTCGTCGCTCTCGACGGTCACCGACACGTCGCCGGTGTCGCCAGGGCTCGTGGTCCACGAGAGCGTCTCGGTCGTGGTACCCCCGCCCGCGAGCGTCAGCGTCGCCGCGTCGCGCTCGACCCCGTCGACCGAGAGCGTCACCTCCTGGGTCGCCTGTCCCGTCCCGGCGTTCGAGACGGTCACGTCGACGGTCAGCGTCTCGCCCTCGTCGATCGGCGCGTTCGTCCCGTCGATCGAGACGGAAAAGCCGGACGTGAGCGACTGCTCCTCGAGGTTGGGGCTCTCGTAGGTCGTCTCCCCGCCGGAGACCGAGACGGGGCGCGTGACCGACTCGTAGCCCGCCTTCGTGAACACGAGGTCGTAGCTATCGGCGGGGAGCTGCAGGGAGTAGCCGCCGTTCGCGCCAGTGGTGGCACTCGCCACGACGCCCGAGCCGTTGGTCGCTTCGACGGTCACGCCCTGGAGGTCGGTCCTCTCGGTGTCCCTGACCCAACCGGTGAGCTGTCCCGTCCCGCGGCTGGCGTCGCCGTCGGGGGACAGCGAGAAGTCGACCGTCGTCGTCCGATCCTCGCTGACCGTCACGGTTCTGTTGGCTGGCGCGTACCCCGGTGGATCGACAGTGACGTTGTACTCGCCTTTTTCGAGCTCGATCGCGTAGGCACCGCGCCCGTCGGCTTTCGTCCAGTTGACGTGCTCTTCGAAGCTATCGTAGACCCGGTAGACGTCGACGGTCGCGCCGTCGATGGCTCCGCCGTCGCTGGCGTTGGTCACCGTCCCCGACAGCGTGCCGGTCCGGGGCTGGATGATCGTGATCGAACGGGTCGCCATGACCGTCGCGCCGTCGTCGTCGACGGCCGTCATCGTCACGCTGTAGGTCCCCGCCGTCTCGAAGGCGTGGTAGACGTCTTTGCTCTGGCTGGTCTCGTCGACGACCCCGTCGCCGTCCCAGTCCCAGCGGTACTCGACGATCCGTCCGTCGGGGTCGTCAACCTCGCCGCCGAACAGGACCTCGTCGCCGACCCAGTTCTCGCAGTTGGTGTTGACGAACCCGCGGACGCAGGTGTAGGAGAACCCTCCCGACGGGTCGAGATTCGTCTCCACGGACAGCGTGGCGCTGGCGTTGCCCGTCGAGTCGTCGTCCCCGACGACGGTGACGGTCGGGGCGTAGTCGCCAGCCGCAGCGTAGGTGTGGTTGACCGTCGCCGCGGTCGTCGTCGTCTCCTCGACGGTGCCGTCGCCGTCGAAGTCCCAGCGATACTCGGCGATGGACCCGGCGTCGAACGTCGATCCCGAGGCGTCCAGCGTCGTGTTCCGGTCGATCGATGAGGGCGTCGGCGAGACCGAGAGCGCCGCGATCGGTTGCGTCGCGACGTCGACCCCGACCGACGCGGAGTCGGTGTCGTCGCCGTCGTCGACGACAGTCACGGTCGCCCCGAACGTCCCGGCGGCGTCGTAGGCGTGTGTCGTCGTCGGGCTGGACGTGGTCGCGTCGACGGTGCCGTCGCCGTCGAAGTCCCAGCGATACTCGACGATCGATCCGTCCGCGTCCGTGGCGCCCGAGGCGTCGAACGACACTGTCTCGCCGATTGCGGCGTCGGTCGTCGACGCGCTCAGGGCCGCCACGGGTGCGTCGTTGTCCACGAGCGGCGCGAACGTGGCCTGGTCCGGCGAGGCTGCGCCGGAGACGACGTTGGCGGTCGTATCGGCGACGCTCCCGGAGATCTCGGCCCACGACCCGCTGCGGAACCACATCGACAGCGTCGACTCGTCGACTGACGCGACCTGGTCGTCGCGGTACCCGATCTGCAGACCGGCGATCGTCCCCCCTTCGGCGTTCCCGAGGAGGTAGACGCCGATGTCCTGCTTGCCAGCTGGCAGATCGGCGCTCGGCCGCGCGCCGTCGTCGAGCGAGTAGCCGCTCCCGGTGACCGTCACCCACCGGGCGTTCGATCCCAGATCGAGGCGGTCGATCTGGAACGACGACATACTGCCGATATCGACCGCCCAGCCGTCGTTGGCGACGATCCGGTTGTCCGCGACGGTCGGCGGGAGCGACGCGTCGACGTACAGCCCCCGGCCGTCGCTCTGGCGGATCGTGTTCCCGCGGAGTTCGGCCCTGCTCCCTTCGATACGCATCCCCGGGCTGGGATCTGCCTGGCCGGGATAGGCGACGGTGTTGTCGCTGACGTTGGCGTCGGTCGCGTCGGCGGTGACCCACACGCCCGCCTCGCCGTTGTCGTTCAGCGCGTTGCCGACGAACGTCGTGTCGTCGTCGTCGATCACGGCGGCCGTGTTGTAGACCCCCCGGACGGAGTTGCGCTCGAACTCGTTGCCGGTGCCGTTGCGCATGACGATGCCTTCGAGCATCCCCTGCGTCCCGAACCCGATGTTACTCCGGCCGTTGATGTCGTTGTCGTAGACGTAGTTACCGTCGCTCCGACCGGCGTCGAACGCGCCGACCCGAATGCCGAACCGTACCGGTCGCTGACCGGTCGGATCGCCGTCGACTTCGTTGCCGGTGACGTTGTTGTCGTCGGCGTCGTAGAGCTGGATCCCCGCGTCGGCGGGCTCGGCGATCTCGTTGTCGACGACGAGGTTGTTGTCGGAACTGCCGATCCAGATGCCGTTGCCGCCCCCTTCGCCGGGCGACGCGAGATAGTTCCCGCGGATCTCGTTGCTCGACCCGCCCGAGACCAGAATGCCGGTCCCGTCGGTGGCGATCCCCCCGCCCGCGCCGATTGTCGAGGTCGACACGTCGACGATCTTCCCGCTCGTGACGCTCTGGAACCGCACCGCGTGAGCGACCTCCTTGGCCCGGAGGTTCTTGACGACCACGTCCGAGCCACCGAGTACCTCGACTGCGGTGGCGGGTGACGCGCTCCCGTCTTTGATGACGTTGTTGTTCCCGTCGAAGGTCACCGAACTGGACGTGATCTCGATACAGGCGGATCCGCCCGCGGTGATGTTGTCGGCCGCGAGGTAGTAGCTCCCGGGACGGTCGATCTCCTGACACGATCTGATCGGCGTCCCCTGGGTGCCGCTCCCCGCCTGGTTGGCTCCGGAGTTACCCGCCGCGGCCGCGACGGCGACGGGACCGCTGACCGCCGCCAGCGTCCCGACGATCACGATCCAGCACAGGACGACGGCCGCGAGCCGGCCGACGGTCCGGTCTCGCGTCCCTGGCGGTGGTGTCGATCTCGTTCGGCCCGCGAGACCGCTCCGCGAGCGACTGTTCCCCTCCCACTTGCTGTCCACCATGGGTGTGGCCGCGACTGTCTCCGTGATGAAACCGGACTCTAGGTGCCTAGACGCGACCGTCCGCTAGCGAGTTTTGCCGCGGTCACGGTACGGATCGGGAACGTCCCGCCCCGGGTTTGACCTTGACTGTCGAAGATTTGTCCGACAGAGAGCAGGATAGCGCAAGTTTTGCCCGGGAGTGCGTGTCGCCGACGGGAAATTTTTTGTCGGACGAACGGACACCCTGAACAGAGAGCAGTCGGGAGGAAGAACATGAACGGGCGCGACGCGCGGGAGTGGGACGGGCGATGATTCCGGAAGTGGCGACGCTGTACGTCGCCTTCCTGTTTCTCACGGCGGCCGCGACGGCGGGACTGGCCGTCTACGGCTACCGGAACCGGACGGTCCCGGGCGCGGTCCCGTTCGTCGCGCTGATGGCGTCGCTGACGCTCTGGTCCGGCGGGTACGCCGTCGGCTCGTTCTACACCGATGTCGGCGCGCGTCTGGTCGTCGAGCGGGTCCAGTGGCTCGGACTCGGGACGGTGACGCTGTGGTCGCTGCTGTTCGCGCTGGCCTACACTGGCTACGACCGGTTCGTGACGCGCCGGTCCGGAGCGGTGCTGGGCGCGGTACCCGCCGCGGCGATCGTCGGCGCGTGGACCAACCACTACCACGGCCTGATGTGGACCGATTACGCGACCGTCGTGATCGACGGCTTCGCCGTGGTCGACGCCACGCCGGGCCCGTTACTGTGGCTGTTTTTCGTCTACGCCTGGGTGTTGCTCGTCGCGACGTCGGTGCTGGTCGTCCGGCTGGTGTTCGTCTCCGACTTCCTCTACACCGACCAGTCGGTGCTGCTGGTCGTCGGTATCGCGACGCCGCTGATCGTCAGTCTCGTCGACGTGCTCGCCTTCGAGGGGCCGACGATCGACCCGACGCCCTTCGCCTTCGCGATCACCGGGTTCACCTTCGGATACGCGCTGTTCTACCGGCGGCTGTTCGACCTGGTCCCGGCGACCCGCCAGCTCGGCCGTAACGCCGCGATCGCACAGCTGGAGGACGGCGTCGTCATCGCCGACGGCGCCCGGCGAGTCGTCTACTGCAACGCCGCGGCGGGGGAGATGCTCGGGGCCGACCCGGCCGAGTCACTCGGCGAACGGGTGGAGGAACTCGTCGACGAGGCCGCCGTCGACTTCGAGACCGAGGACGCCCTCGCGGAGATCGAACGCGACGGGCGCAGGTACGAGGTGCGCACCTCGCCGATCACCGACCGGCGGGACCGCCTGATCGGCCACACGCTCGTGGTCACCGACATCACCAACCGCAAGAAACGCGAACGGGAACTGGCAGCACAGCGCGACGAACTGGAGACGGTCAACGACCTGAACACGGTCCTCCGGGGCGTCAATCGCGGACTCGTCTCGGCGACGAACCGCGCGGAGATCGAACGCACCGTCTGTGAGCGGGTCGTCGACGCAGACCTCTACCGGACGGCCTGCGTCGGTGACGTCGCGACCTGGACCGGCGACGCCGACCGCTGGACCGTGACCGGGGACGGCGACACCGACCGCTGGGACAGTGGGGCCGAGCGGCTACCCCCCTCGGTCGACGACGACCTGGGGGACCGAGAGAGCGGTGAGAGCGCGGACGGCGGCGTTCCCATCGTTCCAGGGGCCGACGAGGCCGGAGGAACCTGGGCGGTCGTCCCGCTGGTCTACGGCCAGACCGTCTACGGGGCGCTGGGCCTGTACACCGACCGAGCGGACATCGGCGACCGCGAGCGGGCCGTGCTCGGCGAACTCGGCGAGACGGTCGGGCACGCGATCAACGCCGTCGAGACGCGCCGCCTGCTCTCGGCGGAGGCCGTCGTCGAACTCGAACTCCGGTGTGCCGACGCGGACGACCCGCTCGTCACCGCCTCCGGCGGCGAGTCCTGTCGGCTCGACGTCTCCGGGGTCGTTCCCGGCCGGGACGGGGACCTCGTCGCCTACGTCCAGGTCGACGGTGCGGACCCCGCGTCGGTGCGTGACCGGATGGACGGGGCGACCGAGGGAACCGTCCGGTCGGTCCGGGAGGACGAGGCCCGCGGGTTGCTCGAATGGCAGGTCGGGGGGGACGACCTCCTCCGGGTGCTCGACGATCACGGCGCGCACGTCCAGCGGATCCAGGCCGACGACGGCGTCGTCCGCTACCACCTCGAAATCGCCTCCGAAGCCGACGTCCGGTCGCTGGCCGACCACGTCGAGGGGACGTTTGCCGATACCCGTATCGTCTCGAAGCGGGAGCGGACCGACCCGGTCGACCCGCCCGACGCCCTCCCGGCGGACGATCTCGACGACCTCACCGACCGCCAGCAGGAAGCCCTCGAGGCGGCCTATCGGGCTGGCTACTTCAACTGGCCGCGGGACTCGACCGCCGAGGAGGTCGCCGAGACGCTCGGGATCACGTCGGCGACGCTCCACTCACACCTCCGAAAAGCGCAGTCGTCGCTGCTGACAGACGTCTTCGACGGCCGACCCGGAGAGGCTGGCAGCGATTGACGTCCGTTCGACTCCCGACGGGGCGACTCCCGGGGACTTTAGACGACCGGTGGCGATGGCACCCATATGAAACAGGGCGGGAGCGTGGCTGCGAAGCGGCGTGCAGGCGAGAGCGCGGCCGAGACGGTCGAGGACGGCGTCGTCGTCGGTCTCGGGACGGGGAGCACTGCGGCACACGCCATCCGGGCGCTTGGCGAGGCCGTCGACGCGGGACTGGACGTCGAGGGGATCCCCACCTCGTTCCAGTCGCGCGAACGCGCTCGCGAGGCTGGCATCCCGCTGACGACGCTCGACGAGACGGACGGGCGCGTCGACGTCGCCATCGACGGGGCCGACGAGTTCGCGGGCGCCGACCTCGTGAAAGGCGGCGGCGCGGCCCACGCCCGCGAGAAGATCGTCGACACGGCCGCGGACCGACTGCTGATCGTCGCCGACCCCACCAAGGAGGCCGACGTACTCTCACACCCCGTCCCGGTGGAGGTGCTCCCCGGCGCGCGGACGACCGTGGTCGGGGCGCTACGTGACCTCGGCGGGTCGCCCGCGCTCCGGGCCGCCGAGCGCAAGGACGGCCCCGTCGTCACCGACAACGGCAACCTCGTGCTCGACTGCGAGTTCGGTTCCATCGACGACCCCGCGGGGCTTGCGGCCGACATCGCGGCGCTGCCGGGTGTCGTCGAACACGGCCTGTTCGTCGACGCGGCCGACGAGATCCACCTCGGCACGGAGACGGACGTGTCCGTCTTCGAGGTGTAGCGCACCGAAGAAATGTGGACGTTTGACGACTGAACGATTCGACGCGAAACCGACTGAACCGGCTTACAGGTCGCGCGGCTGGACCGTTTTGCGATCGTTCGCGGACGCGCGTCGACGGGCGTCGTCGAGGAGGTCCTCGACTTCCTCGTCGAGTGCGTCGTAGAAGTCACGGGAAACGTTCATGTCGTCGAGCGCTTCTTTGACCGAATTCTTGACGATGAGGTCTGCCATACAGAGTGCCTGTTCAGAAGGATCATTTATAAGCTTTCCCAATCGTGCGCGTTCTCGCCGCCTCTGACGGCACTCTGTGGCGCGCTCGCGGCGACATCGACCGATCGACCTGCGGGGGTTTAAGTATCTTGTGCCACGAGAGCGGCGACGAGTGCCCTGATCGGACGCCTCCGTCGCTCGCGCGCGCCCTGAGCGGGGTTTCGGCCGTCCGACCGCAGGGGTGGACAGCCGCGTCCGGGGGGACGACCGTCTCCCGGGGAACTGCACCGGTCGGCCGTCGCGCGGCGGTCCATGGCGGACCGGTAAAGTACGTCGAGACGCGAGAGGTGGTATGCGCGAACTACTGGAGGCGGTCGCCGCGGGCGAGGTGTCCCCCGAGGCGGCCGAGGCGGAACTCGCGGGCTACGCGACCGGCGACGCGGGCCGGTTCGACGCGGCGCGTGAGCGACGCAGCGGCGTCCCCGAGGCGGTGCTGGCCGACGGGAAGACGACCGAGGAGGTGGCCGATCTGGCGGCGACGGCCGTCGAGACGACCGGCCGGGCGCTGGTCACCCGGGCCGACGAGGCGACCACCGCGACCGTCCGGGACCGGATCGAGACCGACCACCCCGAGGCCACTGTCGTCGTCGACGACCGGGCGGGCGTGCTCGCGGTCCACGGTCCCGATTTCGAGGCGCCCGACCTGGACGCGACGGTCGGCGTCGTCACCGCGGGCACCTCCGACGCCGTCCCCGCGGGCGAGGCCGCGGCGGTCCTCCGTGAGATGGGCGCGACCGTCGAGCGCACCGACGACATCGGCGTCGCGTCGATGGCTCGGGTCGTCGACGCCCTGGACGACCTGCGCGACCGGGACGTCCTGATCGTCGCTGCCGGTCGTGAGGGCGCGCTCCCGACGGTGCTCGCTGGCCTCGTGGACGTCCCGATCATCGGCCTTCCAGTCTCGACGGGCTACGGCCACGGCGGGGAGGGGAAGGCGGCCCTCGAAGGGATGATCCAGTCGTGCACTGCTCTCAGTGTTGTCAATATCGACGCGGGGTTCACTGCAGGCGTCCAGGCCGGTCTTATCGCCCGTCAGATCGACCGAGAACGGAACTGAGTCGATCTGAGTCTCCTCTATGATGGAGAAAACAACAGATGTATTAGATATGTTGGTATACCGGTTATATCCGATGGAAGTGTACGCTCGGGTACCGGCCGCAGGCCGGCGGACACAATGCCAACGTGTAATCACTGTGGCGCGCACGTCTCGGACCAGTTCGCCCGCGTGTTCGCGGACGAGGGCGGTCGGGTCCACGCTTGCCCCAACTGCTCCGCGAACGCGGGTATCGCAGAGGTCGCGAGAGAGCGCGCATACGAGGCGTAGTCGCCGAACAGACGGATGACCGAGCCGCGGACGCCCGACCACTTCGTGTACGTCCTCCGGTGTGCGGACGACACGTTTTACACCGGCTACACGACGGACGTCGAGCGTCGCGTACGCGAACACGACGACAGCGACGGTGCGAAGTACACCCGCGGGCGCACGCCCGTCGAACTACTCCACGTCGAGTCGTTCGACTCGCGGTCGGCCGCCCAGTCCCGCGAGTACGAGATCAAACAGCGTTCTCGAGCGGACAAGGAGCGACTGGTCGCCGCGGGCGGAGTCCCTGCCTGGATCGACCTCCCGCCGTCGCTCGTCGGGGTCGCCGACGCCGAGTGAGCGAGATGGCGTCGGTCGAGCGCGACGAGTAGCCGTCCCGGCAGCGAGCGCGACGGGTAACCGTCCCGGCAGCGAGCGCGACGACGGCATCCTTTTTGGACCCGGGAGCGGTCGTCACTGGTATGGACGCAGACGCCGACGCGATCTCGTTCGGGACCGACGGCTGGCGGGCGACGCTGGACGTGTTCACCGACGAGCGCGTCAGGATGGTGGGACAGGCCGTCGCGACGTACCTCCGCGAACAGGAACCGGGCGGGACGGTCGTCGTCGGGTACGACGCCCGCGAGAGTTCGCCGGGGTTCGCCGAGGAACTCTCCCGGGTGCTCGCCGCAAACGGCTTCGACGTGCTGGTACCCCCGCGGGATCTCCCGACGCCGGTCGTCGGGTGGACCGTCCGCGAGCGGAGCCTGCGAGGGGGGCTGATGCTGACCGCCTCGCACAACCCCCCGGAGTACAACGGCGTGAAGTTCCTCCCCGGCGACGGCGCGCCCGCCTTGCCCGCGGTGACGGACGCGCTCGAAGACCGTCTCGCCCCACCGGATCCGCTCCCGGAACCGGAACACGGGACCGTCACCGAGACGGATCTCGTCGGGCCGTATCTCGACGACGCGCTGGACGCCATCGGCGCCGACCTCTCGGGACTGTCGGTCGTCTACGACGCCATGCACGGGAGCGGGCGCGGTGTCACCGACGACCTGCTCGAACGGGCCGGAGCAGACGTCGAACGCCTGCGCTGTGAGCGCGACGCCGACTTCGGCGGGACGCCGCCCGAACCCGAACCGGACCGGCTCGAAACGCTGGCCGAGCGGGTGGCCGACGACGCCGACCTCGGGGTGGCCAACGACGGCGACGCCGACCGGGTGACGCTCGTCACGCCCGATCGTGGCGTACTCGACCCGAACCTCTTCCTGGCGGCGACCTACGACGCGCTGCTGGACGGGGAGACGGGCTTACCCGCTGAGGGCGACGTGGTGCGGACGGTCTCGACGAGCAGCATCGTCGACCGCGTCGCGGACGACCACGGTCAGTCGGTCCACGAGACCGCCGTCGGTTTCAAGTGGGTCGCCGAGGCGATGGCTGACCACGACGCCCTCCTCGGTGGCGAGGAGAGCGGCGGCTACGGCGTCACGCGACACCTCCGCAACAAGGACGGCGTCTACGTGGCGCTGCTCGCGGCGGCGATCCACGCCGCGGAATCCTACGACGACCGCCTCGCCGCCCTCCGGGAGCGCTACGGCGAGATCCACCAGAGCCGGATCAGCGTCGACTGCCCCGAGGAGCGCAAGGAACCGGTCCTCTCGGAACTGGAGACGGCCCTGCCCGACGCGGTCGCGGGCGCCGACGTGGCCGATGTCAACACCGTCGACGGGTTCAAGATCGCGCTCGCGGACGGGACGTGGCTGCTCGTCCGGCCCAGCGGCACCGAACCGAAACTCCGGGTGTACGCCGAAGCGGGGTCGCCCGACCGCGTCGAGACGCTGCTGGCCGCGGGCCGGGACCTCGTCGAACCGCTGGTGTAGCCCTCCCGGATCCCGTGCCGAGCGGACGGCGTCACCGAACGTCGTCCGGTAGTCGGCCGCGAAACCGCCCGGGCTCTTCGCCCGCCGTCGACTCCCCGATCGGTTCGACCGCGAAGCCCAGCGACTCGTAGAACGGTCGGACTTCGGAGCGAAACGCCGCAGTCAGTCGATCGCGCCGGGCGGCGGCCGCGCGGACGAGCGCCGTCCCGATCCCCTGGCCACGGCGGCGACGGCGGACCGCGACGGCCGCGATCTCGTCGCCGTCGAGAACGAGCGCACCCAGAACCGGACCGTCCGCACCCGAATCGGTCGTCCCGTCCGACGGCGCGACAGCGACGAGCGCCGCCCCGCGGTCGATGCTCTCGCGGGTCAGGTCGGCGTCGGTCGCCAGCGCCCCCCCGTCGAGAACGTTCAGAACCGCGGGGAGTTCGTCGGGAGTCGCTTCGCGGACGTCGACGGTGGCGTCGGGAACGCGCTGCTCGTCGGTGTCGGTCATCCGCCCTTGACGAGTCGCAGGACCTCGACGCGGTCGGCCGCGACGGCGTCGTCCTCGGGGACCGGACGGCCGTCGACGAGCACCGACACCTCGTGGCGATTGTAGGGCAACGGGTCCAGCAGGTCGGCGTAGGTAGCGCCGTCGTCGACTTCGACCTCGTGAGTGTCCTCGCCCGCGACGGCGACGGTCACGCGCATACCGCCCGATTCCCGCCACACGGGCTTGATACTGTCGGCTGTGCGCGCGTGGAAATATTCGGCCGCATTGAATCGCTGTAAGGCGCTGGAAATCACGGTTTGACTGCACGTCTGATGTTGTGAACCGCCTCGGGGTCGACGAGTTCGAGAAACTGCTAGAACAGGGCGGGTTGACGATCGAGAAACTCGTCGGACTGGAAGGGTTGGCGTCGGTCTTCGCCGCTGGCCCGCTCCACGACCGGGCCGACGACCTCTCGGACGAGCAGCGCGCCAGCGTTCGCACGCTCGTCGACGAACTCCGCGAGGACCGCTCCGTCGTGGACACGTCCGCCCACATGCTTGCCGTCTGTCGAGCCTGACGTGCTGTCTGCGGTTCGGCCGTCGGTAGCGGTCGAGGTCGTGTCCATACGCCTCGTCACCCGTACAGTCGAAAGAACTGCGACTCCCGCACGCTTTTCAGCGCCCGAGTCTAACGCTCGACAATGAGTCGCGCTCGCAAGCCCGAGTGGTTGAAGACCCGACCCCCATCGGGCGAGCGCTTCGCGGAGATCAAGTCGATCCTCCGCGATCACGACCTCAACACCGTCTGCGAGGAAGCCAACTGCCCGAACCTCGGGGAGTGCTGGTCGGGCAGTGCGCGCGGGTCGCCGGAGTCCGAGGGAGCGGGCGACCGCGGCGGCACTGCCACGTTCATGCTCATGGGCGACCGCTGTTCTCGCGGGTGTAACTTCTGTGACGTGGAGACCGGCGGGATGGACCCGCTCGACCCCGAGGAACCCGCGCAGGTCGCCGACGCCGTCGCGGAGATCGGACTCGACTACGTCGTGCTCACCTCCGTCGACCGCGACGACCTGCCCGATCAGGGCGCGGGTCACTTCGCGGAGACGATCCGCGAGATCAAGGATCGCCATCCGGACGTCCTCGTCGAGGCGCTGATCCCGGACTTCGGCGGGGAGGCCGACCTCGTCGAGGAGGTGATCGACGCCGGGCCGGACGTGCTGGCCCACAACGTCGAGACGGTCCAGCGCCTCCAGTGGCCGGTCCGGGACCGCCGGGCGGGCTACGAGCAGTCGCTGTCGGTGCTCCGACGGGCCGCCGCGGCCGAGCCCTACGCCAAGACCTCGCTCATGCTCGGCGTCGGCGAGTACGACCACGAGGTGTACCGCACCCTCCGGGACCTGCGGGCCGTCGGCGTCGACGTGGTGACGCTGGGGCAGTATCTCCAGCCCTCGCGCTCGCACCTCGAAGTGACGGAGTACGTCCACCCCGACCGCTTCGACACGTGGGAACGGGTGGCCGAGGCGGAACTGGACTTTCTGTACTGCGCGTCGGGACCGATGGTCCGGTCGTCGTACCGCGCGGGCGAACTGTTCGTCGAGGCGGTCCTGCGGGAGGGGCGCTCGATCGAGGAGGCGCGGGCGGCGGCACGGGCCAGCGAGTGACCGCACCCCCGGTCGCTGGGGGGCGATCACGGGACGGGCCTACAGGAACACGCCCAGCGCCACGACGAACAGGAGCGACCCGGAGACGAACGTCACGTCCCGAGGTGCGATCCGCATGCCGCCGGTCCGGAGTTCGCGGCTCCGCTCGTCGCCCAGCGAGTGCGAGAAGCCCTTGGTCTCCATGGCCTCGACGGTGACGCGGGCGCGCTTCGCGACGTTGAAGATGAGGGGGTAGAACGCCTTCGCGGAGAGTTTCAGCAGGTAGAGGAAGTAACGCCACCTGAGAAGGCCCTGCTTCTCGGGTACCTGGCTGCGCAGGCGGAAGGAGTTGATCAGCGAGTGGTACTCCTCGACGAGCAGGGGCATCATCCGGTAGCCGTAGGTGATCGCGAAGGTGAGCTGTCGGGGGACGCCCAGACGGAGCAGGCCCTTGCTGATCTTCTGGGGGCTCATCGCCGAGAAGACGGCGAGGCTGATCACCGAGATGATCGTCAGTTTCAGGAAGAAGGGGACGACGGCGCCGACGGCGTCGATGCCGACCTCCTGGTTGGTCAGTGCCGTCGAGACGCCACGCTCGAGCGCCGTCGCGACGATGGGGACGGCTTCGCCGAGAGCGCCCGGATCGAGGTTCCCCGAGAGGTAGCTGACGGCCTCGACGACCCCGCCCATCAGCGGCACCAGCACGACGAAGAAGCCGACGTTGGTGAGCTGGCCGAAGAGGAGGAGCGCGAGCAGGTACTTGCTGACCTGCGAGAGCGCCGCGAGGACGAACGCCGCCGCGAGCATGGCCGCGAGCGGTCGCGGGTCGTAGAACAGCCACGGCACGATCATGAAGAGGACACTCCAGATCAGGACGACTCGCGGGTCGAACGTGTTGAGCAGGGCTCGATCGTTGGCGTACGCCGTCCGCATCAGGTCGACCTTCACGTCGGCGATCGAGATGTCGGTGACGGCGTCGACGTACTTCATCGTCCCTCCGTCAGCGTCTCGACCATCCCGTCGGCGGTCAGGACAGGCGCGTCCAGACCGAAGCGGTCGCTCAGTTCGACCACCTGTGGCGGCCGCAGGCCCGTCGCGGCCAGCAGGTCGGGGTCGGCGAACACCGTCTCGGGCGAGGCGTCGGCGAGCACGTCGCCGTCGCCCATCACGAGCACGCGGTCGGCCCACTCGGCGACCAGTTGCAGGTCGTGCGAGGCGACGACGACCGTCTCGACGCGGCTCTCGGCTTTCTCCAGCATTCCGGTGACCTCCCGACGGCTCTGGAGGTCGAGGCTGCCGGTCGGCTCGTCGAGCAGGACCACGGACGGGTCCGTAGCCAGGCCGATCCCGAGCGAGGCGCGGCGCTGTTGCCCGAGACTCAGCAGTCGGCCGTCGCGGTCGGCGAGGTGCTCCAGATCGAGGTAGTCGAGGATGTCGTCGACCCGGTCGTCGACGCCCTCGGCGCCGCGGCTCCGAAGGTAGTAGGCCACGTCCTTGCGGACGGTGTCCTCGACGAACATCTCCTCGGGGTTCTGGTGGATGTAGACGGTGTCGTCAGCCAACTGCTCGGGGAGCGTCTCGGCGGTGTCCCGGCCCATGACCGTGACGGTCCCCTCGTCGGGCGACTCCAGGCCCGTCAGGAGTCGAAGGAGCGTGGACTTGCCCGCGCCGTTGGCGCCGACGAGCGCGACACGGTCCCCGCGGTAGAAGGACAGGTCGAGACCGTCGAGTACTTGATTGTACCCTTCTCGGAGCGTCGGATAGCCGTGACCCACGTCGTCGAGGGTGATCAGGGGGTCGCCCCGACCGTCGGCGGACGGCTGGCTGGCGGCGACCGTCCGGTCTTCGTTCGTGACCGGCGACCGCCCGCGTGCGCCGCCGTCGGTGGCGGCCCGCGGGTCGCGGTCGGACGCCGCGGGGGTCGGGAACGCCCCGGCCGCCTCTGCGACGGTGACGGGGTAGCGGCCGTCGGACCGGGTCCCGCGGTCGGCGGGCAGGTCGGCGGCGATCTGCGTGACCTGCGGCGGGTGGATGTCGTGGGCCAGCAGGTCGTCCAGACGGTTGAGGCCCGTCTCGACGGGTTCTTTCCAGGCCACGCCGCCGTCGGAGACCAGCACCATCTGGTCGCAGTAGTCCGCGATGAACTCCGAGTGGTGCTCGATGACGACGATAGTCGTGTCACGCTCTTCGTGGAGCCAGCGGAGTCGCTCGTAGGTCTCGCGGGCGTTCTGCGGGTCGAGCTGTGCGGCTGGCTCGTCGACGACGACGAAGTCGGGGTCCATCGCGAGCACGCCCGCGAGCGCGACGAGGTGTTGTTGCCCGCCGCTCAGCTCCCAGACGAACCGGTCGCCGAGGTCGGCCAGCCCCACCGTTTCGAGTGCGCGCGTGGCGCGCTCCTCGTAGTCGTCGAGACCGTGGTTCAGCGGCGCGAACTCCACGTCGTCCCGGACTGTGGACTGGACGAGCTGGTTCTCGAAGTCCTGGAAGACGTAGCCGACGGTCTTCGAGAGCTCGGCCACGTCGGAGTCGCGGGTGTCGACCCCGCCGACGGTCACGCGGCCGTCGAACGCCCCCTCGAAGAAGTGGGGAATCAGGCCGTTGAACGTCTTGCACAGGGTCGTCTTGCCGCTGCCGTTGCCGCCGACGATGGCCGTGAACGCGCCCGATCCGAGCGTCAACGAGGCATCTCGCAACACCGGCTCGTCACCCCCGGGATACCGGAAGGTCAGGTCCTCGACGACGATGCTGGATTCGCTCATGATCGGATCGTCCCGTTGGAGTCGCTCATCCCCTCAGGCCTCGGCCGCGCGCTGTCGGTAGAAGACCAGGCCGAACGCCACCAGCGCCGCGACGACGATGGGGACGAACAGGAACTCCTGGCCGTACGTCTCGACGAACTGGGGCTCGAACGTGACGAGGCCGCCGCTGGTCTCGCTGAGCGTCTCGACGACGAACGCCACCGGGAGCACGAGCACCCACGCGACGAGGCGTTTCAGCGCGGTCCGGTCGAACATCGGGCCGTCACGGCTAGACGCGGTGTCCATGCCCAGCAGGGGTTCGACCTTCCCGCGAAGGCGCGGGTAGAGGAACAGCGTCGGGATGGCGCCGAAGACCAGTCCGGCGACGATGATCTGGATCAGCGCACCCATCCCCTCGGTCGCCCAGACCGTCTCCGGGAGCCACTGGATCGCCTCCAGTTCCTCGACACCGACGTAGAACTTCCCGACGTCGATGAACCACGCGGCCGTCTCCTCCATGGCCTTCGCGAGGAAGCCAAGCGCCGCGATCTGTTTCGGATCCTCGGGGTTCGTCACCAGCGCCATCACGAAGAACCACGACGCCGTGATGACGACCAGCCCTTCGACCGCGCCGAGGGCGCTGAAGTCGCCGATGAGGATCTCACCGAAGACGATGCCACCCATCGGAATCGCCAGGCACGCCCAGAACGACCGGAAGAGGAGGACGACCGACATCGCCACGAACCAGAACGGTCCGATGGAGACGCCGAGTCCCGCCACCGAGAACTCCGGGAGGAGTTCCGTGATCATGCTCTGGAGCCCGTGCAGCGACATGACGAGGATGAACACCATCATGTCCCTGTGGTCGAAGCTCAGTACCCCACGCTCTGATTCCGCGGTTCCTGTCGCCATACGGGCAGTGATCAGCCGGGTCACCACTTCAACTGTTATAATATTTATACGTTCGATTGCCGATCGATGTGTGCTACGTCGTACTGCCCCGTTCGGTGATAGACAGCAATATAGTCGACAGTACACCTCTTAGCAGGCTTCATCCCCCGCGGTCGGGCAGGGTGCGGTATGGCAACGACAGAGGCAGAGCGGCGCTCGTTCGAGGACAGGCTGATCGCTGGCCGTGACAGCGTTCCGGGCGTGCCCCGTCCCGGAGACTACGTCGTCGTCGACGTGACGCACTTCTCGACGACTGTGGCGGAACTGCTCGGGCGCGGTGCCGAGTACGTCCACATCACGGACGAGCGCGGCGACGAGTTCGCGTTCCGGGACGACCACCCGGAGGCGCTGATCGGCGGCGGCAAGACCGACGCGTACGAACCCACCGAGGGGTACGACTTCTTCAACTCGCCGAGTTACGTCGCAGACATCGACGTGGCCGGGCGGCCGACGAGCATGACCTCGAAGAACGGCGGGACAGCCGTCGCCCGCCTGCGCCGGCGCGGCGGCGAGGGCGTCGAGGTGTTCGTCGGCGGCTACGCCAACGCCGCGGCCCTGGCCGAGTTCCTCGACGGGCGCGACCGGCCGGTGTGGATCGTCAGTTGCGGGTCGAGCGGCGAGGCGACGATGGACGACCACCTCGGCGCGGTGCTGGTCGACCGGTACCTCCGGGGCGAACCACTTAGCGAGGCGGAGCGCGAACACTTCGAGGAGTTGCTCGTGACGAGCAAGCCGGGCTACGACGAGAAACCCGACCGCCGGCAGCGCGACCTCCACGAGTTCGCGACGGCCATCAACAGTCGCGCAGTCGTCCCGCGACTCGACGGCGACCGCCTCGTCGACGCCGCGAGCGATGCGTAGCGCCGACGCTGCGGAGACCGCCGAGAGCGACGACGCCGCGACGGCCGACCGGCGTATCGGAGCGTCCGCCGACATCCGCTACGGCGAGTCCGTCGCAGACCTGGCCGAGTTTCTGGCCGAACGCGGTCTGAACCACCTCGAACTCCGCCAGGGCTACCTCGACACGACGGGGGCGCCCGAGCCCGAACGGCTCCGGGAACTGGGCGAGGAGTACGGCGTCACGTTCACGGTCCACTCACCCCACCGCGACTGCGCGCTCGGCCACCTCAACGAGCCGCTCCGGCGGGCCGCCGTCGACGGCGTCGAGCGGTCGCTGGATCTGGCCGCGGCGGCCGGGGCGGGCGGTGTCGTCGTCCACGGCGGGGCCGCGCGCACGAAGTATCCCGAACGGGTCCAGCGACAGGCCCGCGAGCAGGCCGTCAAGTCAATCCGGGAGTGTGCCCGGTACGCCGCCGACGTGGGCGTCCCGCTCTGTCTGGAGAACCAGCGCGACAAGGTCTCGAAGCGCAGACACACCGCCACGCCCGACCGGCTGGCGGCGTTTCTCGACGACGTGGACGCCGACCCCGACGTCCTCCGTCTCACGCTCGACGTGGGTCACGCGAAGGCGAGCGGCGTCGACTACGAGCGGTTCGTCGACCGCTTTGGCGATCGGATCCGGATCGTCCACCTCCACGACAACGACGGGACCGCCGACGACCACGACCCCCTGCCGTCGTTCCGGACCGTCGTCGACCGCGTCGACGCGCCGTACAACGTCCTCGAGATGAAGTCGCTGGCCGACATCGAGCGCTGTCTGGGCGAGTAGCGGCCAGAACCCCCACGACGCGAATCTACGGTGGACGTCCGTCCGATTTTCCGTCCAGACTCCGTGTCGGACCCGGTACTCGTCCATTGTGACTTCGGCACTCGTCGACCCGCGGCGGCAAGAATGACGGGCAGCGAAAGCTATTTACGAAAATCCTTATGCCGTCAGCAGTCCTTGGTACGCCTATGCTTCGCAGGAGGGTTTTCGGATGAGTACCTTACAGCGCGATCCGGACGACCGGATCCAGGTCTTAGACGAGGACGGGCAGGTACGCGAGGGGGCGACGGTGCCCGACCTGGCCGACGAGACGCTCGTCGAGATGTACCGCGAGATGCGCCTGGCCCGGCACTTCGATCAGCGGGCGGTGAGCCTCCAGCGGCAGGGCCGAATGGGGACGTACCCGCCGCTGTCGGGCCAGGAGGGCGCACAGATCGGGAGCGTCTACGCGCTCGCCGACGAGGACTGGATCTTACCGAGTTACCGCGAGCACGCCGCGACCCTGCACCGGGGCCTGTCGCTGACCCAGACGCTGCTGTACTGGATGGGCCACGAGGCTGGCAACGAACGCGACGGCGAGCGAATCTTCTCGACGTCGGTCCCCATCGCCACGCAGATTCCCCACGCCACCGGCGCGGCGTGGGCCTCGAAACTGAAGGGTGAACAGCGCGTCTTCCTCTGTTATTTCGGCGACGGCGCCACCTCCGAGGGGGACTTCCACGAGGGGCTGAACTTCGCCGGCGTCTTCGACGTGCCCGCGGTCTTTTTCTGTAACAACAACCAGTGGGCCATCTCCGTCCCCCGGGAGCGCCAGACCGCGAGTGCGACGCTCGCCCAGAAAGCCCGAGCGTACGGGTTCGAGGGCGTTCAGGTCGACGGGATGGACCCCCTCGCCACGTATCAGGTGACGAAAGCCGCCGTCGAGAAGGCCCGCCACCCCAACCCCGACGAGTTGCGCCCGACGATGATCGAGGCCGTCCAGTACCGCTTCGGCGCGCACACGACCGCCGACGATCCCTCCGTCTACCGGGACGACGAGGAGGTCGAGCGCTGGCGACGGAAAGACCCGATCCCACGCATGGAGCGGTTCCTCCGGGACCGGGGGCTGTTAGACGACGAGCGGGTCGACGCCATCGAGGCCGAGATCGAGGACGAGGTGGCCGACGCCATCGAGGAGGCAGAGGCCGTCGCTCGGCCCGACCCCACCGAGATGTTCGCCCAGGTCTACGAGGGGATGCCCCGGCGACTCGACGAACAGATGGCGTATCTGGAACGACTGCGCGGCCGACACGGCGACGAGGTGCTCACCGAATGAGCGACACCGAATCCACTACCGAGACGCCGGGGGAGACGGAGAGCCTGACGCTCGTCCAGGCGGTCCGGGAGGGACTGCACGACGAGATGGCCCGCGACGAGGACGTGCTCGTCATGGGCGAAGACGTCGGGAAGAACGGCGGCGTCTTCCGCGCGACCCAGGGACTGATCGACGAGTTCGGCGAGGACCGCGTGATCGACACGCCGCTGGCGGAGTCGGGCATCGTCGGCACCGCCATCGGGATGGCCGCCTACGGTCTGCGCCCGGTGCCGGAGATCCAGTTCATGGGCTTCATCTACCCGGCGTTCGACCAGATCGTCTCCCACGCCGCGCGCCTCCGGACGCGGTCGCGGGGGGCCTTCACCTGTCCGATGGTGATCCGAGCGCCCTACGGCGGGGGCATCCGCGCGCCGGAACACCACTCCGAGTCCAAGGAGGCGTTTTTCGTCCACGAACCCGGCCTGAAGGTGGTGATCCCGTCGACGCCCTACGACACGAAAGGGCTGCTCGCGTCGGCCATCCGCGACCCCGACCCCGTCGTCTTCCTCGAACCGAAACTCATCTACCGGGCGTTCCGCGAGGACGTGCCCACCGATCCCTACACCGTCCCCCTCGGCGAGGCGGCCGTCCGCCGCGAGGGGTCGGACGTGTCGGTGTTCACGTGGGGCGCGATGACCCGCCCGACGCTGGAAGCGGCGGAGAACCTCGAAGGCGAGATCGACGTCGAGGTGATCGACCTGCGGACGCTCTCGCCGCTCGACGAGGAGACCATCGTCGACTCCTTCGAGAAGACCGGCCGGGCGGCCGTCGTTCACGAGGCGCCCAGGACCGGCGGTCTCGCTGGCGAGATAACGGCGACGCTCCAGGAGGCCGCGCTCCTCTATCAGGAGGCGCCGGTCCAGCGGATCACGGGCTTCGACGTGCCCTACCCGCTGTACGCGCTGGAGGACTACTACCTGCCCGAACCCGCCCGCATCGAAGACGGCATCAGGGACGCCGCCGAGTTCTGAGCCATGGTGCGCGAGTTCAAACTCCCCGACGTGGGCGAGGGGGTCGCCGAGGGCGAACTGGTCGCGTGGCACGTCGAACCGGGCGATGCGGTCACGGAAGACCAGGTCGTCGCCGAGGTCGAGACCGACAAGGCCGTCGTCGACGTGCCCGCGCCGGTCGACGGCACCGTCCGCGAACTGCTCGCCGAACCGGGTGACGTGATCCCCGTCGGCGACGTCATCATCACCTTCGACGTGGCGGGCGAGGACGGCGACGAGAGTGGCGAGAGCGACGAGACCGGAGAAGCCGACGCGAGCGGTGACGGAGAGAGTGACGCCGCAGTCGAAACGGGGGGCGACAGCGGGGGCGGACGCGTGTTCGCCCCGCCGTCGGTCCGGCGCCTCGCCCGAGAACTGGGCGTGGAGATCACCGCCGTCTCCGGGTCCGGCCCGGGCGGACGCGTCACTGAGAGCGACGTGCGTGCCGCCGAGAGCGGGGCGGACAGCGGCGGCGGATCGGCGGAGGGAGGGTCGTCGAACGACGGGCTGAAGTCGGCTGTCAGCCGGATCGACGACAGTGACGAGAGCGACGACGGGGCTGGCGGCGACGGACTGAAATCCGCCGTCTCGCGCATCAACGACGGCGACGGCGCCGCGTCCGGCGACGGCGACGGATCGACCGGCGGCGCCGCGTCGGCGGGCGACTCGGCGGACGGCGGCGCGGCCGTCGAGGCGGCCAGGCGCGACCGGACGCTGGCGGCACCCGCAACGCGGCGCATCGCCGAGGAGGCGGGCGTCGACATCGACGACGTGCCAGCCACCGAACAGCGCGACGGCGAGGCCTACGTCACGCCCGAGGCCGTCCGCGAGTACGCCGAGACACAGCAGGCCGCACAGGCCGCCGACGCGGCAGCCCTCTCGGCGGACGACGCGGCGGGCGGGACAGCCCCAGCGGACGATACCGCCGCCGGAAGCGGCGCAAGCGGCAGCGCGGACCGCCCGGAGCGGCGCGAACCCTACCGCGGCATCAGGCGGACCATCGGCGAGGCGATGGAACGCTCGAAGTTCACCGCGCCCCACGTCACCCACCACGAACAGGTCGACGCCACCGGTCTTGTCGCGGCCCGAGAGAAACTGAAACCGCGGGCCGAGGAGCGGGGCGTCCGTCTCACGTACATGCCGTTCGTGATGAAAGCGGTCGTCGCCGCCCTGCGCGAGCATCCCGTGCTCAACACGTCGCTCGACGAGGACAGCGAGGAGATCGTCTACAAGGATTACTACAACGTCGGGGTGGCGACCGCCACCGACGCGGGGCTGATGGTCCCGGTCGTCGAAGACGTCGACCGGAAGGGGCTCCTGGAGGTCGCTGCCGAGACGAACGACCTGGTCCGGAAGGCCCGCGACCGCTCGATCGACCGGGCTGAACTGCGCGGCGGCACTTTCACGATCACCAACTTCGGCGCCATCGGCGGGGAGTACGCGACGCCGATCATCAACCACCCCGAGACGGCTGTCCTCGGCCTCGGCGAGATCACCGAGCGCCCGGTCGTGGAAGACGGCGAGGTGGTCGCCCGCGAGACGGTGACGCTGTCGCTGTCGGTCGACCACCGCGTCGTCGACGGCGCCGACGCCGCCCGCTTCGTGAACACCCTCGCCGACTATCTGGCGGACCCGACGCTGTTGCTGTTAGAGTAACTCGGCGAGCCAGGACAGCAGCGTCCGGAACTCCTCGGGCAACAGGAGGCCGACGACGGCCGCGAACGCGAGGCCGACGCCGACGGCGGCGGCGACGGCGGCGCCGCGGGTGTGGATCCACTCGCGGTCGGAGAGTTCCCGCGAGACGAAGACCACGTAGTCGGCGATAGCCAGCGCCGAGGCGGCTCCGAGCGCCCACATGAGCGCCCGCGTCGCGGGGACGTGCGGGACCAGCATGGCGACCATCGTCCAGAACTGGAGGTTGGTGACGACCTTGCCGAGTTTCCGGGCCTGGACCTTGCTCGTGTCGAACCCGTAGAGGGGCACCAGCGGCCCCAGCGAGACGACGAAGGCGTCGCGGGCGAAAAAGAGGGCGAGGTACTCGACGGGCAGGCCGGTCCGGGGGAAGAGCACGACGAAGAGGACGAGGGCGGTGAGTTTGTCCAGCGCGGGGTCGAGCATCGCGCCCAGTTCCGTCTTCTGGTCGAGTCGCCGGGCCAGCCAGCCGTCGAGGCCGTCCGAGAGGATTATCAGGGCAAAGAGGGGGTAGCGCCACACCGAGTCCAGCAGGAAGGCGATGGCGAGCAACAGGGGGAGTCGCGACAGCGACACCAGGTTCGGGATCGTCCGGAGTTCCCCGGCGCGGGCGCGCCACTCGACGTCCATACCCGGGCGGTCGACCGGGCGATTCATGTGCGCTCCGGTTTCGAGAACGATGCCCACCGTTCACACGCCCGCAGGTAGGACCGACAGCTACAGCCCGAAACCCCCCTCGCGCTCGGCCCCTTTCGAGTCCCGCCCACGGCGGTTGTCCGATCAAACTTCGAGAGCAGCGGCTGGCCGGTCGGCACTCGGAAACGGCGGCTGGGGGGCCGAGGCTACACGACTCCGGCGGCGGGCGAGCGTTACGGTTCGAACTCGAGGACGATGGGACGGTGGTCCGAGACCTGCACGTCGATCACGTCACAGCGCGTGACCTCGATGTCGGGCGAGACCAGAAAGAGATCGAGCGTCCGCGTCTCGGTGACCAGCGAGTCCAGCGGCCGCTTGGGGACGGTCTCGCCGGGGTTGTACAGGACCAGACCATCGGATTCGAAGATCTCCTCGATCTCGTCGAGACCGTCGTAGGCGTTGAAGTCGCCACAGACGACGGCGCGGTCGCGCCGGGCCACGAGGTCAGCGAGTTCGGTCAGTTGCTTTCGGCGGCCCCGGCCGCTCATCGCCAGGTGGACGCCGAACACCGAGAGGTCGTCGGCCAGTCGCACCTCGCTGACCAGCCGTTTCGGGCCCGCGTCGAGGTGGTGGGCGAGCATCTCGTAGTCGCCAGCGACGAGCAGGCCGTTCGAGAGGTGTTCGAGCACGGGCGCGTTCGCGAGGACGCCCTCGTCGCCGTACTTGGTGTCGGCGCGGTGGCGGTACTCCAGTCCGCGCTCGGCGAGTTCGGCGGCGATCCGGGCGACCTGGCCGTCCGTGGCCGTCCGGACCGACCCCTGGTCGACCTCGACGAGGACGACCACGTCCGGGCGCTCGTCGGCGATGACCTCGACGAGGCGGTCGATGGCGCGAGTCTCGGCGGCCTCGCTCCCGACCATCGCGCGGTGGGGTCGGAGCGCGTAGCCGCTGAGCGATCCGTCGTAGTCGAGCAGGTAGCCAGCGTTACAGGAGAGGACCTTCACAGTGATCGACCCGCATCGGCGGTTGGTCTACCCGAACCGCCACGCGGCGATAAAGCTACTGGTGACCGGCGACGAGAAGACGAGAGCGGATCGGAACAGCACGACAGCCGGACCGTCTGCAGAGGAGGACCGCTCAGACGAGCGGTCGCTGTCGTCGCCTCAGAACTTCTCGAGGTAGCGGTCGAGTTCCCAGTCGGAGACGTCGACCAGGTAGTCTTTGAACTCCTCGCTCTTTGCCTCGACGAACTTCTCGGAGATGTGCGGGCCCAGCGCGTCGAGGACGACTTCGTCGTCTTCGAGGGCGTCGAGCGCCTCGCCGAGGTTGGTCGGGAGCGTGTTGATGCCGTACTCGTCGCGTTTCTCCTCGTCGAACTCGTAGATGTTCTCGCGGACCGGGTCCGGACAGTCGAGGTCGTTCTCGACGCCGTCGAGGCCAGCGTGGATGAGCGCGGCGAAGGCGAGGTACGGGTTACACGACGGGTCCGGGAAGCGCGCCTCGATACGCGAGGCCGCCGGGATGCGGGCGGCGGGCTTGCGGATCAGCGCCGAGCGGTTGCGGTCCGACCAGGCGACGTAGACCGGCGCCTCGTAGCCGGGGACGAGGCGCTTGTAGGAGTTGACCGTCGGGTTGGTGACCGCGGCCAGCGCCGGGGCGTGTTCGAGGATGCCCGCGATGAAGGAGTGAGCCGTCTCCGAGAGGTTGAACTCGTCGTCGCCGTCGTGGAAGGCGTTCTCGCCGTCCTCGAACAGCGAGATGTGGGTGTGCATGCCCGACCCGTTGATCCGCGGGATGGGCTTGGGCATGAAGGTCGCGTGCAGGTCGTGTTCGGCCGCGATGGCACGGACGACCGCGCGGAAGGTCGCGACGTTGTCGGCCGTCGAGAGCGCGTCGTCGTACTCGAAGTTGATCTCGTGTTGGCCCTGGGCGACCTCGTGATGGGAGGCCTCGATCTCGAAGCCCATGTCCTCCAGACCGTAGATGATGTCCCGGCGGACGTCCTGTGCGAGGTCCTTGGGCGCGAGGTCGAAGTAGCCACCGGCGTCGTTGGTCTTGGTCGTCGCGCGGCCGTCCTCGTCTTCCTCGAACAGGAAGAACTCGGGTTCGGGCGCGGCGTTGACCGTGTAGCCGAGTTCCTCCGCGCGGTCGAGTGCGTCCTGCAGGACGCCGCGCGGGTCGCCGACGAACGGCTGGTCCGTCGAGGTGTCGTGGACGTCACAGATCAGGCGCGCCGCGGCGCCGTTCTCGTCGTTGCGCCACGGCAGGATGGCGAACGTCGTCGGGTCGGGAACCAGGCGCATGTCCGACTCCTGGATGCGGACGAAGCCGTTGATCGACGACCCGTCGAAATAGATCCCCTCTGTGAACGCTTTCTCGGCCTGATCGGCAGGTACCGAGACGTTCTTGACTGTACCCAGAATGTCGGTAAACTGCAGGCGCAGGAAGTCGACGTTCTCTTCTTCGATCTCGTCGAGCACGTCCTGTGCCTCGGCAGAGAGACCACCGTCCGTTTTCGCGTTGTCGCTTGTCATGGTTATCGACATACGCAGGGTATACCCCGATTACTAAAACGCTGTGCCTCTGCGCAAATCTTCCCGATTCACGCCCGTAATTGCATATTCGTAAAATTCTAATGCCCCGAGCGAGTTCTGGAGTATAATGACGTACGAAAATCTCGACCGCAAGCTAGTGAATGCGCTTCTGGGCGACGGCCGCGCGAGCCTCAGGAGCCTCGGAGAAGACCTCGACGTGTCGGTGACGACGGTGTCGAACCACCTCTCGGACCTCGAAGACCAGGGGATCATCGAGGGGTACACGCCCGAGTTAGACTACGACAAACTCGGGTTCGACGTGACGGCCATCCTTCAGCTCAAGGTGGAGGGGTCGGCACTCCCCGACGTGACCGAGCGCCTGCGCGAACACCGGCAGATGATCTCCGTCTACGAGGTCACCGGGGACTACGACATCATCGCCATCGGGAAGTTCGCCGACACCGACGGTATGAACGACACGATCAAGGAGTTGCTCGTCGACCCCGAGATCAAAGAGTCCAACACGAGCGTCGTTCTCAACGCTGCGACCGAGCACGAGCAGTTCCGGCTCGAACTCGAGGAGTAGCCGCGTCTCGACCCCTCGCGGCCGCCCAATGGGGCAGCGACGGGTTCGTCTTGCGAGCGTCTGACGGGTTTTCATGTGTGAGAAGCGACGACAAGGCGTATGGACAGCCCGCGTGACACCGACCGACCGATCGTCGAGGACGGTCGGGCAGACGACACCGCACGGGACCTGCGGGACGTGCTTCGCGGTCTCGTCGTCAGCGACGGCGGGCGCGAGGACGTCTCGCTGCGCGAGATCGCCAGCGCCGCGGGCGGGAGCGAACGACTGATACCCGAACTCCTGGCGGCGCTAGAACACGACGCGACAGCGGTCCGGATCGGCGCCGCCTGGGCACTGTGTGCGCTGGCCGACGAACAACCGAAGGCGACTGGCTACCTCACCGAACGGATCGCCGAACGCGTCGACGACGGCGACGAACCGTTCGAAGTCGGACAGGTGCTCTCGTACCTGCGGGGGCGGTACCCCGGTCGCGTCGCCGACACCCTCGACGCGGCCGCCGCCGAGGGCGCACTCGAGGGCGACCGACCGCCCGCGGACGCGCGCTGGACCGGACCAGCACGGGCCGACGGCGGGACGCCCGACGACCGCGTCCGGACCGACGGCGGAACCGCGGCGGCCGACCCCGCGTCCGACTCCGGTCCCCGCGGCAAGCGCATCGAGACAGACGGCGGCGTCCCCGCCAGCACCGTGGCAGACCTGGGCGACGGCCGACAGGTCGTCCGCCCGTCCGGTGACGGCCCGGAAGTCCACCAGCGACCGGCGCGTCCGCCCGAACCCGCACATCCGGGGGAGACGCCGACCGGCCCCGGCCACGCCCCGCCCGAGGACCACCCCACTCATCCCGACTTCGACGGGGAGACACCCGACGCAGGGACGGGCGAGACGCGACCCGTGGGCCGGACCGAGACGGGTGGACGGACCCGCCCCGACACGGCGACCGAACCGGAAACCGACCACACCGGGCCGTCGATCCCGGACGACCGGCCGGAGACGCCGGAGACGTTCGCCTCCGTCGCGGCGCTGAGCCGCTACGATCAGCTCTCGGCCGTCGCCGAGGGGACCGAGAAACGGTACGCGACCGGCTACCGCTGTCGGGCCGTGGCCGACGACGAGGTGTCGGGCGTCGCGGTGCGCCTGTTCGACCGGCCCGAGGAGGGCGACCGATTGGCCTTCCGCGAGGCGCTGGACGAGCGACTGGCGCGCTGGCAGGCGCTGGCCGACGGCGACCACGTCGTCGACGTTGCGGAGTGGGGCCAGCAGCCCCGTCCGTGGGTGGCGACCCAGCCGATCGACGCGTCGCTGGCCGAGCGTGACCGCCCCCCGATCGACGAGGCGCTCAGACAGGCCGTCGCGCTCGCGGAGGCCCTCGCCCACTGCCACCGCCACGGCGCTGTCCACGCCGGGCTGGACCCCCGAAACGTCGTCTTCCCCGGGGACGGCCTGGAGGGACTGGACCGGCCGATACTCGACAACGTCGGCCTCATGCACGCGTTCCGGTCGCACTTCGAACCGTCGTCGTACCTCGATCCGCGATTCGCCGCGCCGGAGTACTACGACAGCGACTTCGGGAGCGTCGACACCGCGACGGACGTCTACGGACTGGGTGCGGTCTGTTACAGCCTCTTTACGGGACGGCCGCCGTTCGACGGCTCCTACGAGGAAGTCCGCCGTGCGGTCCTCGAGGAGTCCCCGGTGCCGCCGAGCGCCGTCATCGACGCCGTGCCCGAGGCGATCGACGAGGTGATCGCGAAGGCGCTTGCAAAGCGGAAACTCACGCGCTACGAGTCGGTCGCGGCCGTGCTGGCCGACCTGAAGCGCGTGGCCGACCGAGACGGCTGAGGCCGCGGTTTCTTTCGACCAGTCTGCTCGCCGCAGAGCGACGGCACCGTCGCCGCTCGGCTGATCGACCGGTAGCCCCGTCGCTACGGACGTGAAAACAGAGAGAAAGTCGGTCGAAGACGGTCGATACGGCGTCACGCGGGCGCGGTGCCCGCGAGTCGGCTCAGCGGGTCGGTGTGGTGTGGGAGCGGACGGAGGCGGCGTCTCGCGGGTCACTGCGTTCCCCGCTCGACAGTTCGGAGAGCCTCGCTACGCTCGCCTCTCCTACATCATGCCGCCCATACCGCCGCCCATACCGCCCATGCCGCCGCCCATGCCGCCGGGCGCGCCGCCCGGACCGCCGGGGCCGCCGGCGTCTTCGTCGTCGTTGTCGGTGCCGCCGCCCTTGAGGTCGCCAGCAGCGATCACGTCGTCGATGCGCAGGATCATGACGGCCGCTTCGGTCGCGGACTCGACAGCCTGGGTCTTGACTCGGAGCGGCTCGACGACGCCGTCGTCGGCCATGTCGACGATGTCGCCCGAGTGGGCGTCCAGCCCGACGCCGGTGTCGCCGTCGGCGTGCTGACTGCGCAGGTCCACGAGCGAGTCGATGGGGTCCAGCCCAGCGTTCTCGGCGAGGGTGCGCGGGACGACGTCGATAGCGTCGGCGAAGGCCTCGACGGCCAGCTGCTCGCGGCCACCGACGGAGTCGGCGTAGTCACGCAGGCCCAGCGCGAGCTGGATCTCGGGTGCGCCACCGCCGGGCAGGACTTTGCCGTCCTCCAGGGTGGTGCGAACGACGCCCATCGCGTCCTCGACGGCGCGACGGACTTCCTCGGCGACGTGCTCGGTGCCACCGCGCAGCACCATCGTCACGGCCTTGGCGTCCTCGACGTCCTCGACGAAGATGCGCTCGTCACCGGCGATGTTCCTCTGGGCGACCGAGCCCGCGAAGCCGAGGTCGTCCGCGGAGACGTCGTTGACGTTCGAGACGAGGCGTCCGCCCGTGGCTCGCGAGAGCGCCTTGAGCGTGGACTTCTTGACGCGGCGGGCCGCGAGGATGCCGCGCTTGGCCAGGTAGTGCTGGGCCATGTCGTCGATGCCGTTCTGCGCGAAGACGACGTCGGCGCCGGTCGCCTCGATGTTGTCGACCATCTCCTTGACCTGGGCCTCTTCCTGGTCGAGGAACTCCTGAAGCTGGTCGGGGTCGGTGACGTTGACCTCGGTGTCGATCTCTGTCTCGGGCACCTCGATAGCGTCGTCGAGCAGGAGGATGTCGGCGTCCTCCTTCGCGTAGGGCATGTTCTCGTGGACGCGCTCCTTGTCGACGGTGACGCCCTCGATGAGTTCGGACTCCTCGATGGCGCTGCCGACGACGACCTCGAGCTGGACGTTGTCGGTGTCGATGCCGTCCTCGTCGGCGACGGCCTGAACCGCGCGGACGACCAGTTCCGAGAGCGTGTCGCGTGCGCTCTCTGCGCCCTTGCCGGTCATGGCCGTGGCGGCGATGGATTCGAGGATCTCGTCGTCGTCCTCGTCGACCTCGATGGCGATGTCCTCGAGGATCTCCTTGGACTTCTCGGCGGCCTGGCGGTAGCCCTGCGTGAGGATCGAGGGATGGATGTCCTGATCGAGGAGGTCCTCGGCCTTGCCGAGGAGTTCACCGGAGATGACGACCGCCGTCGTCGTACCGTCGCCCACTTCTTCTTCCTGGGTCTGGGCGACCTCGACGATCATGTTGGCGGCCGGGTGCTCGATGTCCATCTCCTCGAGGATGGTGACGCCGTCGTTGGTGACGACGACCCCGCCGGCGTCGTCGACGAGCATCTTGTCCATGCCCTTCGGGCCGAGCGTCGTCCGTACGGATTCGGCGACGGCCTTCCCGGCTGTGATGTTCATCGACTGTGCGTCTTTCCCCGAGGTCCGCTGGCTGTCCTCGGAGAGCACGATGAGGGGCTGGTTACCCATCTGCTGAGCCATAGTCGGACGAAGATTGATTGTCCTTCTATATAAAAATACCGGAGCGGGACGGGAATCGGCCCCAAAGGCCGCTACGAGAGTGTGGCACGCCTTCGCATGGGATCGTTTATATACTGGATCGGTCGGGTTCGTCGGCCGAGGGCGGAGGCCGTAGCCCGTTCAGCCGTACGAACGTTCAAATACCGGCGGGCGGCCAGCGCCGCCGTGACGTTCGTACTCGGGGACGAGAGCGGAAGCGACGATCGGCCGGTCGGCCGCCTCGGCAGGTATCGGGCGCTCGACGGGAGCGAGGGGGCACCGGTCGGACTGGACCTCGACGGGCCCCACGCGGCGCTGGTGGTCGGCAAGCGCGGCTACGGGAAGTCCTACACGCTGGGAGTCATCGCGGAGGAACTCGCGCGCGCTCGTGGTGTTGCGCCGGTGGTCGTCGACCCGATGGGGGCGTTCGAAACGCTCACCGCGGCCGCCGACGGTGCGGCCGTCCCGGCGACGGTCGTCGAGCGGCCGACGGTCGATCCAGCGGCGCTGGACCCACGGTCGTGGTGTGATCTCCTCGGACTCTCTCCCGAGAGCGGGGCCGGGAGCCTCGTCTGGCGGGCCGCGCGGACGGCAGCGACACTCGACGGGATGGCCGCGACCGTCACCGACGCCGACGCGCCCACCGCCGACCGGCGCGCGGCGCGCAACCACCTCGACCTCGCGGCGTCGTGGGGCGTCTTCGGATCCGATGGACTCGACGCGACCGACCTCGCGGGACCGGGCGCGACCGTACTCGACGTGTCGGGACTCGACGCGGCACCGCTGAACGCCGTCGTCCGGGCAGTCGGCGACGCGCTCTACCGGGCCCGCGTCGATGGTTCGGTCGAGCGGTTCCCGTGGCTGCTGGTCGACGAGGCCCACACCGTCGCGGAGGGCGTGGCGTGGCCAGCGCTCCGCCGGATCCTCACGCGCGGGCGAGCCCCCGGTGTGAGCCTCGTCCTGGCGACCCAGCGGCCGAGCGCGCTCCCGACGGTCGCCGTCTCGCAGTCGGACCTCCTGGTCGCCCACCGCCTGACGTCGACGGCCGACCTCGACGCGCTGGCGGCGGCGCGTCCGACCTACCTCGACGGGACGCTGGACGACCGGTTGCCCGCGGACCCCGGTACAGCCGTCGTCGTCGACGACGCGAGCGAGAGCGTCCACACCGTCCGGATTCGCGGGCGAGCGACGCCACACGGTGGCGACAGTCCGAGCGCGCGCGAGGCGGCCGCCGCCGTCGACGACCGGTGATACGGGTCGTCCTCGCGGTGGTCGTGACCGCCGCGCTCGTCGGCCTCGCGACGCCCGCGATCGAAGCCGGTGCCACGGCCGCGAGCGAACAGCGGGTCGAACGGCAGATCGGCGTGATCGAAGCCGCCGCGGTGGACCTGTACACGCGGGAGGCCATCGCGCCGGAAGGAAACGAACGCGCCCGGCGCGTCCGCTCGCTCCGGTTTCCGTCCCGCGGCCTCGCGAGTCGGCCGCTGACCGCGTTCCGGATCGACGGCGGGGCGGACGGTCCCGGGAGTCGCGTCCGGTACCGGATCGCGGGCGGGACCGCGACGACTGTCCGTCTGGACGCACCGGTCGTCGATCCGGACGGCGGCCCCGTCGACCTGGGCGCTGTCTCGGGCGAACAGACGGTCGTCCTCGCGCTCGACCGCACCCCGTCCGGCCGACGCGTCGTCCGCCTCTCCCGCGGGGGGCCGTAGCCCGACAGGGGAACCGAGCGGGCGACCGCCCGGTCGTTTATATACCAGCGGGCGACCACCGCCGCTATGGACACCGAGACACCGGTCGACGCGTGGTACTGCTGGCTCGGCGTCGCCCTCGTCAGCGTGGCGGTGGGCGGGGTCGCACTCGCGTTGCCCGGGACGCCCCCGCCCGACGCGAACCGACTGGCCAACACCGTCGATCGCGTCGCGGGCAGTCCCGCCGACGCGGACGCCGTCCGCGACCACGACGCCGACGCGTTTCGACTCCGCGGGAACCGCATCGCGCTCCGCAACGACGGCGGGACGACGCGCGCAACAGCGGCGTTCGGGACGCTGACGCTCGCCCGTGGCGACGAACGACTACGAGCCGTTCTGCGCGGCCAGTCGGTCGAGGCGGCGTTCGGCGACCGCCGCGCGTTCCTATCGGCGGCTGGAGACGCTCGCAAAGCGACAAACGAGTCCGTGTGGCGGGAGGCGCGGGGTCGACTGCGGGTCCGCACTCTGGTCTGGGGGGATCGGCGTGTCACGCTCGTCGACCTGTGAGCGGGGACAGACCGAACCGCTGGCGGCGCTGGTCGCCGTCGCGGCTCTGTCGGTCGGACTGGCGCTGTACGGCGGCGCGCTGGAGGCGGTCCTGCCGGGAACGGCCGAGCGAGATATCGCGGACCCGACGCTAGACCGGGTCTGGGCACAGATCGGTTCCGACGGCGTCTACGACCCGGCAGGGCGCCCGCTCACGGACCGGATCGACGCGGGGTCGATGCCTGACGGCTACGCCGTCCGCGTCGCGGTCACGCGCCCGAAAGCGGGTACTACCGCTCGACAGACGGTCGACGAAGCGCTCGTCACGAGAGGGGACGCGGGGAGCACGACCGACGGGCCACCCGCGTCGGCCGAGTCGGTCCGACGACCGATCCCGGTCGTCAGCGGCGACGGGAGCGTCGACACGGGGACGCTCCGGGTGATGGTATGGTGAGCGGCCATCGCGGCGTCAGCACCGTCGCGGACGTGGCCCTCGCGCTGTTGCTGGTCGGCGCCGCCGTCGTGGTACTGGCAGGCGCGGCCGACAGCGGGGTGAGCGGCCACCCGAACGACCGCGCCCCGACGACGGCGCAGGCGGTCACCGCGGCCACCGTCTCGGTCACCTACACCCCAGAACTTGGAGGAGAGACCGGCGACGTGACCGGAATGTCGACGCGTTCGGTACAGGGATCGGTCGGCGAGTTGCTCGCAGACGCGGCGGCGAGCAACGCGACGTTAGACGGTTCGCCGGTGTCCGTCGGGGCCGAGCGGTACGCCGAAGCCGTCTCTGCGGCGGCCGTCGGGGCGTTCCCGACGGGAGGACGGACGCGGGTCGTCGCGACGTGGCGTCCCTACGACAGCGCGGCGCTGGGCGGATCGATCGCGGCGGGCCACACGCCGCCGCCGGACGCCGATGTCAGCGTCGCGACGCTGAACGTCCCGACCCGGATCGAGAGCGTCGACGACGACCGACTCGCCGCTGCCTACGATTCGGGAGGGTACGACCGGGCGGCGCGCCTCGTCGCGCGAGCGGTGGTCGACGGTTTCCTACCGCCCGAAGAGACACAGCTCGCGCTCGAAGGGCGCGGGGCGACTCGGGCGCTCGCCGTGGCGCGCTACGAGCGGTTCGGCTCGGCGGTCGGCGTGACGTTCGACGCGGGTCGAGGCGTCCTCGGTCGAACGACGGCGGACGCGCCGGGCGCGAACGCGCGGCTGGTCGACGCGCTGATCCCGCGTCTCGCGGCCGATATGGAACGGGCGCTGTCCCCGCGAGTGACGAACGGGACGGAACTCGCGGCTGCCGTGTCCGTCGACGAGGCGACCGTCGCCGTCTACACGTGGGAGCGATGACCGGGGATCGACCGGGGACCGTCTCGATCGCAGGCGACGACCGTGGTCGGGTCCCGTTCGCGGTCGTCGGCGTGCTGTTGCTGGTGACGAGTACCGGCGTCGTCGCCGTTCTGGAGACGCGCGGCCCAGCCGAGCGGACGGCGGACGCTGCGACGGTCCTGGACAGCACGGCCGCGGCCGCGCGGTCGGCCGCACGCACGGCGGCGACCGGCGGGATCGAGGCCGCCGCTCGCGCGCCGGTGACAGAAGCGGCCGATACCGCGTTCGGCCGAGCACTGGAGCCGAACGACGGCGACGGTTCGGTCTTCAGGCGGTACGTCAGACTCCGGATCTATCTGCGGGCGCGCCAGCGCCTTCCGGCAGCCGGACAGCGCGGCGTCGACGGGACCCGCACTCGCGTCCGACTGCCCCCAGTAGGGAACACAACGACCGATATCGAGCGTGCGATAGAGCGGGTCGACCTGGCTGTCGGGCACGAACCCGGAACCGATCTCGAACCGGGGACGGTCCGGGTCGCCGTCGAAGGCGTCCGGATCGACGCCGAGCGCGGCGGTCGACAGATCGGGAACCGGACCGAGCGGATCACGACGACGGTCGCGACGCCAGCGTTCCAGCTCCACGCCCGGACCGAGACGTACGACCGCCGACTGTCGGCTGGCTTTCTCGACGGGCCGGGCTTCGGACGGCAGTTCGCCGCACGTCTGTACCCGCTTGTCTACGCGAAGGCGTACTTCGATCGGCTGACGACCGCCGAGAAACAGTTCGGGACGCTCGCGAAACACCAGCACGTGGCGACGCTGGCTAACGACGCGGCGTTCGCCGTCCAGGAGTCGGTGTTCGGCACGTCCGACCCAGCCCGGGAGCGGGCGATGCGCGCACAGTGGGCTTGTCTCGGTGCCGACGTGGCGGCAACGGCCGCAGGCGCACGAGGTGGGCGCGGCGATAGCGAATCGTCCGGCGGCGAGACGAGCGACCAGCCCGGCGACGAAGCCGGTGGGGTGGGGAGCGGTGACGACGACACCGGCGACGGCGGTGTCCCGTCCGAGCGCGACGAGTGGCTCCGGACCGTCGCGGGCGAACACGGTGTCGATCTCGGCCCCGCGAGACTCGCGACGGTCGTCTGCGACAGGGGCGAGACAGTCTTCGGAGACACCGACGGGTCGCTCCCCGAGGCCCCGACGCTGGACTCGCTGATCGGACTGGACACCGGGAGTCGCGAAGCGCTTGAGCGGAACGCCTCGATCGGTATCGACGACCTCTCGACGTACGCCTACTACGACCTGCGCGATCTCGACGGGCGGGAGACGCCGTCGTTCGAACGGGCCGTCAGACGGGAACTGAGTGTCGACATCGGGAACGGGACCGATCCACGGGAGCAGTCCACCCCGAGCGAGGGGCGGACCGGTCTCGGTACGGTCGATCCGCTGACGCTCCAGCGGGCGGAACAGGGTGATATTGCCCGCGTCGTGAGTGCTCTCTCACACGTCCAGATCGACCCCGAGGTCACCACTCACCGGTCCCGGCCCCATCCCGAGGCCGATCGACCTGCGGGGGAAGGGTGGCACGTGCTATGGGACGACCTGCGCGTCGAAACACAGCGCGTCGCGGTCACTCACGAGACGCGCGGCGCGGCCGCCGGGACTGATCGGACCCGGCGGCTCCACACCCTGAACGTCACGGTCACGAACGAACTCACACACCGGAAACGGTGGGTCCGCTACCCCGACTGCGAGGACGGGAACGCGAGCACCGGGAACGGATCCGCCGAGAACGGGTCGGTAGCGAGCGGGGCGGTAGCGAGCGGGGCGGCTGCGAAGCGGTCAGTAACAAACGGGTCGACGGCGGACGGGTCGGTTGTGGGCGAAACGACGGCGAACGGGTCTGCCTCGGAGGAGGGGGACAGCCATCAGTGCCCGGTGACGACGACCACCGAATCGGCGCCGGTCGACGTGACGTATTCGCTGACCGCGGCGGTGGACGCGACCCACAGCGTCGGGGCCGGAGTCGATCACCGCGGAATCCGGACGCCATACGAGCGCGGCGGCCCACCGGATACGTTCACGCCGTCGAACTTCGCGGGCGTCCCCGACCGGGCGCTCGAACGGGTGTTCGGGTCGGCGGTCGATCCGGACGACGTCGCGGGGTCGATCCGGGCGTCGCTCGCGCCGAGCGAGGTGACGAACCGGGACGCGCTGCGACGGCAGCTCCTCGCCGAAACCGACTCGTCGATCGTGATCGCCGACCACGATCGTGCGGGGCTCCGACCGTGGCTCCGATCCGAACTCGAGACCGTCCGTGCTGACGTCGCGGCGCGGTTCGCCGACGAGGACTTCGAGATCAGTACGGCGGATACGCTCTCGGAGGACGACCCGTTCGCCCCGATCAGACGGACGATCGAGGCCGAGCGCGAAGCGATCGTCTACGAGGGTGTCGGGGACACCTACGGGTCGGTCCCGGAGAAGATGCGCGTCCGACTCCGAGCGGCATACGTCGACGCGATGCTGGCGTGGCTGGATCGGCTCTCGACCCGGCACCAGTCGGCCCGCGGGTCGCTCGGCGACCAGTTGGGTGGGACGGGCGCCGACGCCTCGCTGGCCGAGACGGTCGGAATCGCACAGGACGCGCTGGCGGCAGAGATCGACCACGAGCGCGGATCACTCCCGTCGTCACCGCTGGTCGGGAACGTCACCGTCGGGGTCGGCGGCGCGCCGACGGCGCTCTCGCTGGAGACCGTCTCGCGGTCGGACGTCCCCGCGGTCCGGCCCGCGGGGGTCGGCCCGACCGACCCGGGGAACGGGACCCACGCGCCGCTGGCGACGCGGCACGCGAACCCGACGCCGCACCCGGGCGTGCCGCTGGTGCCGTGGCCCGGCTACTGGTTCGCGACGGTCAGCGTCTACAGCGTCGCCGTCGAGGGCGAGTACGCCCGGTTCACGGCGCGCGCTTCGGTCGGCGACGCGGGCACGGAGACGATCTACGTCCGCGACGACCGCACCGTCTCGCTGTCGGTCGGCGGCGAGTCCCGACGGGTCGGACGGGTCGAGCCGATCGCCGTCTCGGCGAAGACGCCGCTGGTGGTCGTGGTACCGAGTTTCTCGAAACTCCCGCGGGGCAGACCGGGGGTCGGCGACGCGCCAGGTATCGCGGACGGGTCGCCCGGCCAGGAGACAGTCGTCGGCTGTTCGGGATCGTGGGGCGCGGTCGGACCGTCGCCGGGTGACAGAAACGGGACCGGGAACGGGACCGGATCGGGCGAGGAGTGTCCCCCGTCGGGCGAGTGACGAGGGGACGCCGCGGGTGGCTACCCGGTGAACTTGTGATAGTCCATGCCCTTATGTTTCATCTCGTTGTGCTTCTCCTCTAAGAACGAGTAGACGGCGCCGTGGGGCGCGCCCTCGATGATCATCTCGGCGGCCTCCCGGACCGCGTCGACCTGTTCGGGGTCGCCGATGATCCCCATCGTCGATCCGTAGATGACGACCGACGCGCCCGTCAACTCCTCCATGAGTTCGCGGGTGCGCCCGCCCTCGCCGATGAGTCGCCCCTTGTGGCGCTTGAGGTCGTTCTGATTGCGCGAGGCCGCGTCGATGTCGATGATGTCGAACATCGTCAGTTCGTTGTCGAGCAGGCGCATCGCCTCGTCGGGGGCGAACCCGCGGCCGATGGCCTTGACGATGTCCGGGCCGTTGAGCGCGGTCACGGGGTCGCCGGTCGTCTCGACTTTGACCTGCCCGGTCTCGCTGTCGATGTCGAGTCGGACCTCCGCGCGATCCTCGATCTCGCGCATCGTCTCACCTCCCTCGCCGATGAGAACGCCGATCCGATCCTGCGGAATCTTCACGTGTTGCATGCGAAAGCGTACGTGACGCCGCCGGTTTAAGCCTTTGCCGCCGGTCGCGCCCTGTGACGGCCACCCACGGCCGGCCGGGCGCTCACTCGTAGCGCAGCGCCTCGATCGGGTCGACCCGCGCGGCCCGCCACGCGGGGTAGAGGCCGGCGAGGGCGCCGACGACGATGCCCACGGCGACGGCGACGGCGAACCACCCCGGCGCGAGCGTCAGCGGGATCTCCGCGTACCACGTCGCGACCCACCCGCCAGCGATCCCCAGCGGGACGCCCAGCGCGGCGCCGAGGCCCCCGAGCAGCACCGCCTCGGTGAGAAACAGGCCCATCACCTCGCGGTTGCGCGCGCCGACGGCCTTCATGATCCCGATCTCGCGGGTGCGTTCGGTGACGCTGACGAGCATGATGTTGGCGATGCCGACCGCGCCGACGATCAGCGCGATGACCGCGATGCCCGTGACGAAACGGGTCAGCCGGGAGACGATCCGCTCGACGCTGTCCGCGATGTCCCCGCTCGTCCGGGCGACCAGCTCCGTGTTCGCCGGTGTCAGCGCCGCCGCGTCGGAATCCGCGAGAGCGCGCTCGACGCGGCTCCGGACCGCGTCGGTCTCCGCCGGATCGGCGACGACGGTGACCTGCGGGTAGACCAGCTGTGCTGCCCCGACCGAGGGGCTCTCGACGACGGTGCCGTACTCCCGGTAGATCGGATCGACGGGGACGAACACCCGCGGCCGCTCGTCGAACGCCTCGAAGGGGAGTTGCCCGCCGGAGCCGTCGACGATCCCGGCGACCGTCAGCGACCGCTGGTCGCCCGACTGCAGGGTGACCGTCACCGTGTCGCCGACGGAGGCGTTGCTCGCGAACAGCGCCGCCGCCCGCTCGTTGAGCACCACCTCGTCGGCCCCGGGTTCGAACGACTCTCCGGCCGCGAACGTCGCCGCCTCGAAGGCCGCCAGCGTCGTGGCCGTCACCCGCCCGCGGGCGACCGTGTCCCCGTCGTATTCGAGCGCGCTGATCCCCACGACGCCTCTCGGGACGACCCGCCGGACCCCTTCGAGTCGCTCGAACGTGTCGAGGTCGGCTTCGGTGAACACCGGCTGTCCGCTCCCGCCGAACCCCTCGTCCTCCGAGGAAGCGAGCAGGTAGACGTTGTTGGCGCTGGTCTGGCTGATCTCGCCGACCACGTCGGCCTTCAGGCTCGCTCCGAAAGTGACGAAGGTGACGACGGCGGCGATGCCGATGACGATGCCCAGCACCGTCAGCGCCGACCGGAGTTTGTGCGCCCGGATCGCCCGCCCGCTGAGGCGGAGCGTCTCGCCGGCGTCCATCAGACCGCCTCCCGGTCGACGATCTCGCCGTCGCGGACGTGGACGATCCGGTCGGCGCGCTCGGCGATGCGGCGCTCGTGGGTCACCAGCAGGATGGTGTTGCCCGCCGCGTGCAGGTCGTCGAACACCGACATGATCCGGTCGCCGGTCTCGGTGTCGACGTTCCCGGTCGGTTCGTCCGCCAGCAGGAGCGCCGGGTCGCCCGCCAGCGCCCGGGCGATGGCGACCCGCTGGCGCTGGCCGCCCGAGAGTTCGTTCGGCCGGTGGTCGGTGCGGTCGCCCAGGCCAACGTCCGCCAGCAACTCGCGGGCCCGCGACAGCCGCCGTTCCCGGTCGACGCCCCGGAAGACGAGGGGGAAGGCGACGTTCTCGGCGGCGGTCAGCCGCGGCATGAGGTTGAACGTCTGGAAGACGAACCCGACGGCCTCGCCCCGGACCGTCGCGCGTTCGTTCTCGGAGAGCGCCGAGAGTTCCCGCCCGTTGACGGCGATGGTCCCCGCCGTCGGCGTGTCCAGACCGCCCGCGAGATTGAGAAGCGTGCTCTTGCCCGATCCGCTGGGCCCCATCACCGCGGTGTAGGAGCCCTCGGCCAGCGACAGCGACACCCCCGAGAGGGCCTCGACTTCGACTCCCTCCGCCCGTTCGTAGCGCTTGCGGAGGTCCGTCGCGACGACCACGTCGTCCGGTGCTGTCTCGCTCACGATAGCCGGTCTAGCGGCCCGGCGAGTATGAATGTTCGTCGCCCCCGTGAGCCTAAGTCGGTCCAGTCCATACCGCAGGTATGTCCGACCGTGGCGGAGTCCCCGCAAGCGCCTTCGCACTCCTCGTCGCCGTCGCCGCCATCGCCCTCGTCGTGACCGGCGCCGTTGCCCTCACCCAGAGTCTGCCCGGCGGCGACGCCGTCCTCGAGGACGCCGCGGACCGGTACAACGACACCGAGACGCTCACCGGCGGCGCCACCGTCGTCGTCGCGAACGAGACTGCGACCCGCTCCCGGAACGTCTCCTTTGCCTTCGCCGCGCCCGACGGCGCCCGCCTGACCGACGAGGACGCGGGCGTCGTCGTCGGCACCAACGGGACCGTCGCGTGGTGGTACGACGAGGCCAACGACACCGCCCGTGTCGTCGAGGTTCCCGATGATCCCCACAACTGGAGCGCGAGCGCCGGGAACTGGACCGACGACCAGGCAACCGGGAACTGGTCGGCCCGGGCGGCCAACTGGTCCGACCGCGGGAACGCCTCGTGGGCTGGCAACGCCTCCTGGCACAACGCCACGGCGTCCCACGGCGAGTGGCCCGCCAACGTCACCGTGAACGTCTCGGCGTACCTCGAAGAGAACGTCACGGCGACGACGCTCCGGACCGAGGAAGTCGACGGGGCGGAGGCGTACGTCGTCGAACTCCAGCACGTCGACGAGTCGGCCAACGGGACCGTCACGCTGTGGGTCGACACCGGGGACAGCCGCGTCCACAGAGCGGTCACCGAACGCGGCGACACCGAGGTGACGGTCACGTTCTCGAACCAGCGTTTCGACGCGAGCGTCCACGAGCGGACCTTCCGCCCCCCGACCGGCGCCTCGACCGTGACCGTCGCCGCGAGCGAGCGCTACGACAGTTTCGACGCGGCACAGGCCGGCACCGACCTGGCGCTGTCGGAACTCGGTGAGGGTTACGAGTTCCAGCGGGCCGTCGTCGCCACGCGGGGTGGCGTCACCGTCACGACCCAGGAGTACGTGGGCGACGACACCGACGTGGCCGTCCTCGCGACGGCCGACTCCCTGCCGCCCGAGACAAACGGGACGAGCGTCACCGTCGCCGGTGCGGACGCCACGTACGTCGAGCGCGAGGCGGGCGGGGCCGTCTACTGGACCGACGACGGCGCGACCCGGGGCGTCGCCGCGGACCTGCCCCGCGAGCGGTTGCTCGAACTCGCCGAGTCGCTCCGGTCGTAGCGACCGCTGGCCCGGCCGAGGTGGGGTCGTGACGGCACTCCGAACCCACCACTTTTTCGGGTCTCGTCGTACCAGGGGCGGACATGTCGATGAGTACCGCAGCGGTCGTCGTGCGACTCGTCGCAGGGATCGCCCTGATCCTCGCGAACGGCTTTTTCGTCGCGATCGAGTTCGCACTGACCCGCGCCCGGCAGTACCCCGAGGCGGAGTTCGACGAACCGGGACTCCGGCGGGCCTGGGAGATGACCGACGACCTGGAGCTGTACCTGACGAGCTGTCAGGTCGGGATCACCGCCTCCAGCATCGCGGTCGGTATCGTCGCCGAACCGGCGCTCGCGGCGCTGTTCGAACCGCTCTTCGCGGGGTCGGCACTGGCTGGTATCGGCCTCGGCGCGGTGATCGCCTTCCTCATCATCAACCTCGTCCACCTGACTCACGGCGAGCAGACGCCCACCTACCTGGGCGTCGAGCGGACCAAGTTCGTCTGTCGGTACGGCGCGACGCCGCTGTACTGGTTCTACCGGCTGATCGCACCGCTGATCCGCCTGGGCGACGGCATCGCCAAGTGGACGCTGAAACTGTTCGGCGTCGAGATGACGGGCGCGTGGCTCGAAACCGAGACCGACAGCATCGAGTCCCGCGCCGACCTCCGGAACCGCCTCGGGTCGGTTCTGGAGGAGGGCGATCTCCCTGAGGACCGCCGCGAGGAGGTGCTCTCCGCGCTCCGGATCGGCGACACCACCGTCGAGGAGGTGATGCTTCCGACCGACGACCTGGTCGCGCTCTCGATAGCTGACGACGCCGAGACCAACTGGGAGCGGATGGCCGAGACGCCCCACACCCGGTACCCAGTCGTCGGCGAGGACCTGACCGACTTCCGTGGGGTGCTCTACACCCCGCGACTGGCCCGCCACCGCGAGGCGTTCGTCGACGGCGACCTCGACCTCGAATCGATGGCGTCGCCGCCGATGACTCTCTCGCCCGATACGACCGTCAGCGACGCCATCGACCAGTTCCAGGCCGAACGCCAGGAACTCGCGCTGGTCGTCGCCGACGGCGACGTCGTGGGTTTTCTCACCGTCACCGACGCCGTCGAGGAGGTGATGGGTGACCTGCGTGACCCCATCGACGAGGAGTTCGACATCGACTGATACTGTCGGCTATCCGTTCGGAAAGAGATCCGTCGCCCGAGTGCGACGAATTCGTTCGATATGTTGTAGCCCGTTCGATATGTTGTAGCCGACAGTACGACCGCGCTCAGGCGGGCGTCTCGACCACCGAGACCGAGAGATCCGCGTCGACGGCGAGTTCGAGCGTCTCGTCGTCGTATTCGACGGTCACGGCCACTTCGAGGGGGTCGGTCGAGCGGACCGACACGGCGTTCCCGCCGAACCAGTCGAGACTCCAGGCCGGGATCGCCCGGAGGTCGACTCCCATGGAGTAGTAGAACTCGACCGTCGCCGGGTGCTGGAGCACGAGTGCGCCCGGCGTCGAGCGGACGTGGGTTCCACAGCGCCGACAGGCGAAGACGACGACCGGCATCTCCTCGTCGTCGACCTCCGGGAGCACGTCGAGTCGGAGGTCGCCGTCCATCGGGCCGGTACACAGCGGACAGATCCCGCCTGTCGCCTGCCGGAACGCGGTCCGCTGGTAGCGGTCGACCACCGCGGGCAGCGTCGCCGGATCGCGACCCTGGACGGCCGCCGGTGGCATCGGGAACGAGATGAACTCCCGGTCGCAGTCGGGACACCCGACTGTTGTGGTCTCGTCGACGTAGGTGAGTTCTAGCCCCGTGTCGCAGTCCGGACACGGCCGGTCGAGCGCCACGGGGTCGATACCGACCGACTCGCCGTACAGCCCCGAGAGGACGGCGCTGTAGACCTGCTTGCCAGCGGACGTGAGTTCGTACCCCGCGTCGGTCTTGTGGACGAACCGCCCGACGAGTTTGTCGAGGTGGTAGTTGAACTGCCCGCTGTCGTCGATGTCGACGGCGTCGTACAGCGCCGAAAACGACAGCGTCTCACGGGCCTCGCCCAACGCCAGGAGGACTCCGAGTCGCGTCTCGTTGCTCAACACCGCGAACGCGTCCGTCGAGTCCGTGTCGCCGCCGGGACCGATCCCGTCCATGACACAGTATGGCACCTGGTGGATAAAACGCGTGTCGGTCGTACTGTCGGCTACACCATATCGAACGAATTCGCTACCCCGGGGTGGTGAATATCTTTCCGAACGGATCGCCGACAGTATCAGTTCGGTGGCGTCGGACCGGTCGCCATGTGTCGCGCGCCCGACGGCGTTCCGGGACCGTCAGGCCGCCGGGATCCAGTCGTCGTCCTCGGCGGTGACGTACGACTCGAGTTCGTCGGCGGTGGCGTCCACACCCAGTCGCCGGAAGAAGGCGGCGACGTTCTCGCAGTCCCGCGCGAGGAAGTCCCGGGCGTTGGGGTGGTGGACGGTGATCCCCTGGCCCAGGTCCAACACGTACAGTTGCCCCTCGTGGAAGACGACGTTGTACTCCGAGAGGTCACCGTGGACGAGTCCGCAGTTGTGCAGGCGGCGCATGTACTCGCGAAGCACCTCGTAGGCAGTTTCGGGGTTCTCGACGTCGACCTCGCTGAGTCGCTTGGCCCGGCCTTCCTCGGTCCCCAGATACTCCATGATCAGGACGTTGCGCTCGACGGCGATGGGGCGGGGGACCCGGACCCCGCCCTGGCGAGCGCGCCGGAGGTTCGCGTACTCCTTGCGGACCCACGCGAGGACGACCTTCTTCTTGTCCGATCCGATCCCCTCGAATCGAGGGTCACCTTCGAGGTAGCGGCGCATGTCGGTGAAATCGGAGGCGTTGATGCGGTAGACCTTCACCGCGACTTCGGTGTCGTCGGCGCCGAGTGCGGTGTAGACGTTGGCCTCCTTACCGGTCGAGATGGGGCCGCCGAAGGCGACGATGTGGCCGTCGCGAGTGAGTTCGTACAGCGCGGCGTAGGTCGCGTCGTCGAACACCGAGTCCTCGACTTTGAACTGCTCGGTGTTCTTGATGCGCTTGCGGAACTCGCTGAACTCGCGGTCGGCGACCCGGCCCGCCTCGTCGGCGTCGGTGTCTTCGACGTCGATCTCCTCCCACTCGTCGCCGGGCGTCTCGGCCTCGTCAGTGTCGAGCAGGCCGAATTCGGTCATGAATCAGAAAAGACGGCGCCGACGCGACGAGACGCGTGAGACGACGGCCGATGCGCGGCGTAGCCGCGCGAGGTGAGCGTGTACATATCAGGGTTCCTGGATGTGTCCCTCCTCTTTGAGCTGTTCGGCTTCCTGTTTCTCGTAGCGCCACGTGATGTCGGCTTTCTCGTCCTGCCAGTCCCACGGGTCCACGAGGACGACGTCGTCCTCGCGGATCCAGATGCGCTTTTGCATCTTCCCCGGGATGCGCGCCGTGCGTTCGACGCCGTCCATACAGCGGACTTTGACGCGGTTGGCCCCGAGCATCTCCTGTACGATCGCGAACACCTCGCCGTCCTCGGGCATGCGAAGGTCCCGTCGGCCCTCGTTGTCGCTCATACCCGACGGTTGGTGAGGGAGACGTTTTAACTTTTGCAGGATCGGAACGCCGCCCTCGGCGTCCAGACGGGTCAGGGACCGTAACACCAAAGACCGCGACTCCCCCATACTCCGGAGCATGACGCCGACTCTGCCCGAGGAGGCCGACGTCTGGGCCGACCGACTCCGCGACCGACTCAACGAGCGCGACTCCTTCCGGGCCGCCGCCGAGGGGTTCGACACCGTCCTCCGGTTCGAGATCCGACCCGACCGGCGCTACGACGGCGACGCCATCCACGTCACCGTCGCCGTCCAGGACGCCGAGTGTATCGCCACCCGGACCGAGTTCGGCGACGGGACCGACGTCGACTACGACTTCGCCCTGCGGGGCCCCTACGCCGCCTGGAAGGCCCTCCTGCAGGACGACCTGGACGTGATCGACGCGGTGATGGGGGGTCAGTTCCGCCTGGAGGGGTCGCGGATCGAACTCATGAGCAACCGCGACGCCGTCACGGAACTCGTCCGGGGCGCCCGGACAGTCGACGCCGAGTTCGCGTACTGAAGCATTTAAACCCCCGCGCCGTCCACCGGCTGACATGCTCGACAAACTGGGCGTCGCGGGCGTCGTCGGCGTCCTCGTGCTGTTCGGCGGTATCGGTCTGATCGCCTCCGAGAACCTCCTGATCGCCGCCGGTATCGCGCTGGTGGTCGGCGGGCTCGGACTGGTCGTCTACGGGATGGTCTCGAACCTGCTCGCGTCGTTCGGGATGGGCGGAATGATGTGAGCGGCCGGTCGACCGTCGCCTGGCGGGACCGACCCGCTCGTTTCTAGCTCTCACTACGGTCGCTTGCGCGGTGTTCGCTGATGAGGCGGTCGACCATCTCGGCGTTGCGCTCGCGTTCGCGTTCCGCGGCGCGGTCCTCCCAGTCGGCGATGGCCGCCTCGATCTCCTCCTCGCGGGCGACGGCGAGCTCGTCGACCTCCTGGACGGTGACCAGGTCGGCGGGCGCGACCGGCACGTCGTGTTTGAACAGGATCTCGTTGGCCACGTCCGAGAGGCCGCCGTTTCGCAGGACGATCCGCGGGTCGACGTCGACGATCTTGTCCGCGGTCGAGGCGCCCGCGCCCGAGGCGTCGCGGAACATGATCACGTCGTCCTCGGCGAGGCCGAACCGCTCGTCGGCGTCGTCGATGGCGTCGCTGGTGAACTGCTCGACCACTTTCACGGGGACCAGTCCCTCCCGCTTCTCGGAGACGTCCGCGAAGTTCGAGTGGTCGAGTTTCCACAGGGCCTTGAGGCGTTCGAGTTTCCCCTCCAGTTCGTCGACCCGGTCGCGCTCGTCGTCGAGTTCGCGCTCCAGTTGGCGGTTCTTCCGCTCCAGGCGGGTGACCTCGCGGCGCTTGCGGGCCTCCTTGCGCTCCTCGCTGTGGGCCTCGTCGAGTTTCCGCTCGTACTCGTCGATGCGGTCGTCCTTCTCGTCGATGGTGTCTTCGAGATCGGAGACGTGTGACTGCAGGCGCTCGACCTGGGTCTCCAGGTCGGCGATGCGTTTCTCCTCCTCGGTGCGCTCGCGGGGGGTCGGGCCGGACTCGTCGTCCTCGCCGCCGTCGTCGTCGCTGAGGTCCGACAGTACCGTCTCGACGGACTCCTCGCCAGCGACGACGCGGGCGATCACGGCGCCGACCTCCTCGCCGGGCGGGACCTTGGCGGCGATGCGGTCGAACTGGTCGGCGTGGGCGTCGTAGGCGCCGAACGCGGCGGCCATGGCGTCGCGCTGGTGGTCGTTTTCGTACCCCTCCTCGCGGGTGCGGTGCTGTTTCACGTCGACCGGGAGGTCCCGGTCGGGCACCCACCCGGCGGCGTCGAAACTCCGGCGCAGTTTCTCGACGGTCTCGGGCATCGGCGTCACGTCCGCGGCGACGATCACGGGTCGGCCCCGTTCGATGATCCACTCCGTGACCTCGGCGGTGTCAGCGGTGCGGGTGCTCATCACGTCCAGCACCTCGCCGTCGAGGCCGACGACGGCGACGGCGGTGGTCGTCCCGGGGTCGACGCCGACGACGACGTGGTCCCGGCGCTTGGCCAGGGGGCGGAACTCGATGCCGTCGCGGCGGACGCGTTCGACCTCGATGCGCACGTCGCCCGACCGTTCGTTAGAGACGGGGATGTCCTGCGGACGCGCCTCGACGGTGAAGACGGCGTTCGAGAAGCCGCCGTACTTCTCCGTGGCGTCTCGGTCGTAGTCCAGCCCCGCGTCGTCGAGTTCGGACTCGACCTCGCGGGTGCGTTTCTTGACGGAGCCGTGGATCCGCCGGGTGTAGCGGTCCTCGCTCCACCCGCCGCCACCGCCCGTCGAGCGTCCCCGAGAGACCTTCACCTCGGTTCGGTCCGTGAAGGCCGACACCTCCTGGCCGACGTTCTGGGCCGCCAGGCGGGCGGCGGCCTCGGCCTCCTTCATCGGGTCCTTGCCGTAGGGCACGTCGTGGCGGTTCGCGACCCGCGAGAGCGGTTCCGGGCGCTCTGCGCCGGTCACCTGGACGAGTTTCGTCTCGTCGGGGAGTTCGCCCAGAAAGTGGATCAGGGCGTCCTTGTCTGCGGCGAGTTCGTACATGTTGTCCGTCGCGACGATGGTCGGGCGCTCGTCGCGGACGAGCCGGCGGAGCTTCCGCCGGGAAACGACGTCGCGGTCGACGTGTTCGCCGTCGAACGCGACCAGCGCGTAGGAGACGTCGCCGCGGACGTCGCCGCTCTGGACGTCCACGCCGAACACCACGGCGTCGAGGGCGCTCGTGCGCGTGTTCACACCTCCGCGTAAGCGACAGGCCACAATAAATGCGACGCGCGGGTCGGGGCGGTTCGCGGGACTGCGTCCGGGTCCCACCCGGGCAGTCCCCGGCCCGGGAAGGCGAAGCTTAAACCGCGGGACGGCCCAAAGAGGCGCTAATGGACGTCGCGGAGCTCTCGGGCGTGCCCGACTGGCTGCCCGACCACCTGCGCGAGCAGGGCATCGAGTCGCTGTACCCCCCACAGGCCGAGGCCGTCGAAGCGGGCGTCACGCGCGGCGAGAACCTCGTCGCGAGCGTCCCCACCGCCAGCGGCAAGACCCTCGTCGCGACGCTCGCGATGCTCGCCAGCGTCGAACGCGGCGGGACCGCGCTCTACATCGTCCCCCTGCGCGCACTGGCCAGCGAGAAGCGCGAGGAGTTCGAGCAGTTCGAGCAGTACGGGCTGGACGTGGGCGTCTCGACGGGCAACTACGAGTCCGACGGCGGGTGGCTCGCCGACAAGGACATCGTCGTCGCCACCAGCGAGAAGGTCGACTCGTTGGTGCGCAACGACGCGCCGTGGCTGAACGATCTGACCTGCGTCGTCTCCGACGAGGTCCACCTCGTCGACGACAGCCAACGGGGCCCCACGCTGGAGGTGACGCTGGCGAAACTCCGCCAGTTGAATCCGGACCTGCAGACGGTGGCGCTGTCGGCGACCATCGGCAACGCCGCGGAACTCGCCGAGTGGCTCGACGCCGCGCTCGTCGACTCGGACTGGCGGCCGATCGAACTCCGGAAGGGGGTCCACTACGGACAGGCGCTCCACCTCGAAGACGGGAGCCAGCAGGAACTCCCGGTCCGCAACTCCGAGAAACAGACCGCGGCCGTCGTCCGGGACACTCTGGGGGACGACGGCTCGACGCTCGTGTTCGTCAACTCCCGCAGGAACGCCGAGGCCGCCGCTCGCCGCCTGACTGGGACCGTCCGCCCGCATCTGACCGACGAGGAACAGGCGCGACTGGCAGAGGTGGCCGCCGAGATCAGAGACGTGAGTGACACTGACACCAGCGACGACCTGGCCGACGCCGTCGAGGGCGGCGCCGCCTTCCACCACGCTGGCCTCGCCCGCGAGCACCGCTCGCTCGTCGAGGAGGCCTTCCGCGATAGACTGGTGAAGGTCGTCAGCGCGACGCCGACGCTGGCCGCGGGTGTCAACACCCCCTCTCGGCGCGTGGTCGTGCGCGACTGGCGCCGCTACGACGGCACCACCGGCGGGATGGAACCCCTCTCGGTGCTCGAAGTGCATCAGATGATGGGGCGTGCGGGCCGCCCGGGACTGGACCCTTACGGCGAGGCGGTGCTGGTCGCGTCCAGCCACGACGAACTCGACGAACTGTTCGAGCGGTACGTCTGGGCCGATCCCGAACCGGTCCGGTCGAAACTCGCGGCCGAACCCGCGCTGCGGACCCACGTCCTCGCGACGGTCGCCTCCGGCTTTGCCAACTCCCGGGAAGGGCTGCTCGAATTCCTCGACCGGACGCTGTACGCCTCTCAGACCGCCGAAAGCGGCCGACTCGAACGGGTGATGGACGACGTGATCGAGTACCTGATGGTCAACGACTTCCTGGAGCGAGAGGCGCCGAACGCCTCCGACGACGCCCGCGGTGAGGGCGACGAACCACGAGCGAGCGACGGGGAGCGCGGCCTCACCGCCACCTCGCTGGGCCACACCGTCTCCCACCTCTACCTCGATCCGATGAGCGCCGCGACGATCATCGACGGACTGCGGGACTGGCAGCGCGACGCTGGCCGGACGGGCGCCGGGAGCGACGGGGAGACCGACGCGTCCCGGCCAGCGGCCGACGCCAGCGGTGACGGCGACGGTGACCCCGCGGGCTTCACCACTGCGGCCGAAATGGTCGAAGAGAGCAGTGGCGGCGACGGCGAGGCGCGCGACCCGCCCGTCCTCGGTCTCTATCACCTCGTCGCACGGACGCCGGACATGTACGAACTCTACCTGCGCTCGGGCGACGAGGAGGAGTACACGGAACTGGCCTACGAGCGCGAGGACGACCTGCTCGGACGGGCGCCCAGCGAGTTCGCCGAGGGCTTCGAGGACTGGCTCTCGGCGCTGAAGACGGCGCGCCTGCTCGAGGACTGGGCGGGCGAGGTCGACGAGGACGTCATCACCGACCGCTACGGTGTCGGCCCCGGCGACGTGCGCGGAAAAGTCGAGACTGCGGAGTGGTTGCTGGGCGCCGCCGAGTCGGTCGCGGGCGAACTCGGCCTGGGGCTGGCGCCCGCCGTCCGCGAAGCGCGAGTGCGCGTCCAGCACGGCGTCCGCGAGGAACTGGTCGATCTCGCGGGGGTTCGAGGCGTGGGCCGCAAGCGCGCCCGCCGTCTCTACGACGCGGGCATCCAGGACCGCGCCGACCTGCGGGACGCCGACAAATCGGTCGTCCTCGGTGCGCTCCGCGGGCGACGGGCGACCGCCGAACGCGTCCTGGAGAACGCCGGACACATGGACCCCTCGATGGACGGGGTCGACCCCGACGACGGCGCCCGCCCCGACGAGAGAACCGGCGGGGGCGGCGACGGCGGGAACGGTGCCGCCAGCAGCGAGGCGGACGACCCCGAAGACCAGTCGAGCCTGGGTGATTTCTGATGGAGGTCGTCGAGGGGACGGCGTCGGTCGCGGACCCCGGCGCGTTCGTCGAGCGCCTGCAGGCGGTCGGCGACGAGCACGACGCCACGATCCAGGCGTTCGACGCCCGCTACGTGGTCGACCGCAACCATCTCGAGCGCGCCGTCGCGCTGGCCGACCGGGCGATCGACCGCGGCGAGAACGTCGCCCGCGACCGCGCGATGGAGATCATGTGTTACGTCGCCGGTCGCCGCCAGATCCAGCGCGCACTCGAAACCGGGGTGTCCGTCGGAGAGTGTCCGGCGGTCGTTCTCGTCGACGGCGGCGACGAGGCGGCGGCCGCCGACGCCGTCGGAGACCTGCTCGACCCCGCGGAGACGCTGGGCGAGTACGATCCCGACCGCGTCGCCGAGTACTTCGAGATCGGCGAGGGGGAACTGGCGGCCACGGGCGGTGGCTATCCCGAGCTGGTCCGCGAGCGGGTGGCCCTGCTCGACGTCGAGAAGTGAGTGACCACAGCCTGTTTATCCCGAGGGGTCGAACCGGTGGGTATGTACGATCGGATCCTCGTTCCGACCGACGGGAGCGCAGGCGCCAGTGTGGCCCTCGAAGAAGCACTCGGGATGGCCGAGCGGTTCGACGCGACAGTCCACTCGCTGTACGTCGTCGACGTCACGGCCAGCGGCGGCGAGACCGGCGCCGCCGAACTCCTCGACTCCTTCCAGGAGATCGGCGAGAACACCACGCGAGCGGCCCTCGACCGCGCCGAGAACGCTGGTGTGGACGCGACTGCCGACGTAGTCCACGGGACGCCCCACCAGACTATCCTCGAATACGTCGACGACAACGACATCGACCTGATCGTCATGGGGACCCACGGTCGGACGGGACTGGAGCGGTACCTGCTCGGGAGCGTCACCGAGAAGGTGGTTCGAACCGCCGACGTACCGGTCCTGACCGTCCGCGAGAGCGAAAACGGGATGGAAAGCGAGTGAGCGCGTCGGGACGGCGATAGAGTTGCTGTCCGGTGACTCCGTTGAGGCGAGTCCGGTGCTCGTCGTCAGGTGACAGACGATACTCCGTCTCACTCGCTGCTGTCGTCGTTCGGAGTGCCGGTTCGACCGGCGTCCCGGAGGGTCCCGTGTTCGTCGACCTCGCCGCGGACGACCCGCGTCGAGGAGATCCGCTCGCCGTCGGCGGCGCGGACGAACGGGACGACGATCCCCTCTAGCGGATCGAGCCCGTTCGCGCGTCGTTCGTCGTTGATGTCGGCGATTTCGGGGGCTGTCTCCGGCGAGACGACGACGGCATCGAGCGAGGGGTCGGTCGTCGCGAACCCGTGTTCGTCGCGGATCTCGGCGATCTCGACCGTCCGACCCCAGCGGTCGAGGGCGTCCAGTTCCGCCCGAAGCGCCCGCTCGCGCTCTTCGAAGGACGGCACCGGCCGGTCGCGCTTGCCGCGGGCGAAGGCGTCGCTCGCGAGGCCGACGACGACGCCCTCGTCACCGCGTTCGAGCGCGGTCTCCAGCAGGGCACGGTGGCCGTCGTGGATCGGGCCGAAGGTCCCGGCGACGACAACGCGCATACGTCCGCTCCGGCGGGCGACCCCTTACTCCTGTCGACCAGCGAGAGTCACGGCAGGACGCTCTCGCGATCGACGATACGGTCGACGACCTCCACGAGTCGGCGCCGCGTCTCGTGGGGTCCAATCCCAGTGATCGAGGACGACGGTATCGGCGCCGATCTCGACGGCGTAGTCGACGACGGTGTCACAGCGGTCGCCGTGACAGCACCGCACCATGACCGGAACGCCCCGGTCGCTGGCGCGATCGACGACGCGGGCGAGGGTCCGGCGCCCCTCGTCCTCCCGTTCGTCGACGAACACCTCGACGCTGCTGAGCGCTGGCTCACCGTACCGTCGGCGGTCGACGACGTACAGCGCGTGGACGGTCGCGCCCGCGCTCCGCCACCGAGAGCGCCTGTTCGATCGCCCGGTCCGTGCCGTCGCCGCCGTCGATCGGGAGGAGAATCGTCCCTGCCATACCGCGTGAGTCGCGGCGGCAGCGCAGACAGCACGGCTCAGGTCGTAGGACCGGGTTACCGTGCGGTATCGGCGGCCGACGCGTGCCAGCTTTCGATAGGCGCCAGTCCGACGGGATCGACGGACACGGCCCCCGTGCCAGTCGGTACCGTCCGCGTACGCGCTGTCTCACCGGAACTGGCGGTAGGTTTTCCCCCGTCCGGCCGTGTGTTCGGACATGCCGACGCTGGACGACCCGGTCGAGGTCGGCGGCCTCGCCCTCCCGAACCGCCTCTACCGGGCGCCCCTGCTGGAGTGTGCGGGCACCGGTCCCGGCGCGGTCGACACGCTGATCGACGAACTCGAACCCGCCGCCGAGTCGGGCGTGGGACTGCTCTGTCAGGGCGCGAGCATCGTCACCGCCGACGGGGGGTGCGCGGCGCCGAACATGACTCGCGTCCACGACCCGGCGTTCGTCGCGGATCTCGACCGCCTGACCGACCGGATCCACGCCCACGGGAGCCGGATCGTCCTGCAACTGGCCCACGGCGGCCTGCGGAGCCAGGAAGTGTGGCACGCCGGGGCGCGCGAGCGTCACCCCGACCACACCGAACCCGCCGCCTCGCGGCCGCCCTGGCAGTTGCGCGCGCTCGACGCGCTGGGCGTAATCGACCCGAACCCCGAGGTGCTGGCCACCGACGAGGTGTACGACCTCGCCGAACAGTTCGGCCGCGTCGCGGGCCACGCCGTCGACGCGGGCTACGACGGCATCCATCTCTCGGGGGCGAACATGGGGCTGATCCAGCAGTTCCTCTCGCCGCTGTACAACCGCCGCGACGACGAGTTCGGCTACGAGTCGACGGTCGACTCGGCCGCCGACGGCCGCGTTCCCGGCGGTGTGCGATTCCTCGAAGCGATCCACGACGCCGTCCGCGACCACGCCGGGGGCGTCCCCCTGTTCACGAAGGTTCCCGCCGAGACGGCCGCACCGCGGTTCGTCCGCCGACACCTCTCGCGGGGCGAGGCGGTCGCGATCTGCGAACACCTCGACGCGGTGGGGTACGACGCGATCGCCCCCGTCGAGGTATCGACGTTCTGGGATATGAGTATCGTCCGCGGGGGCTACCCCGACCGCGCGTGGACGGCCGCGGACTTACAGGACGACTACGCGGCGGTGTTCGGTGGGCGGTGGAAAGCGAAACTCGTCGCCGCGCTCAACCGTCTCCAGCGTCGCCGCTTCGGACCCGAGAGTGCGTGGAACGCCCCTCTCTGTCGGACCGTCCGCGAACGCGTCGACGCGGCCGTCCTCTGTGAGGGCGGGATCCGCGAGCGCGCGACCTGTGACGACCTGCTCGGTGGCGCCTGCGACCTCGTCGGGATGGGGCGCCCGTTCTACGCCGAGCCACGCCTGGGCGCCCGACTGCTCGGGTCGTCGGCCCGCGACGACGGCGCAAAGGCGCTGTGTGCAAGTTGTAATAACTGTACTGTCCCCCAGTCGACCGGGGAACCGGGCCGGTGCCGAACCCCGAGTATTGTCAGGGAGCGAGGCCAGAGAGAGCGCAAGGGCGAGTACGACGTGTCGAAATGAAGGAAGTGCGCAGATATCATTATCGGTCGAGATAATTCGGAGTACAGGTTTTTGTAGGGGAGTATCTTTTTTCGGAACAGCATGGTGCGACTAACCCGGCGGGATACCCCGTCAGACGACGACCGCGGCCAGGTCGGGATCGGGACCCTCATCGTGTTCATCGCGATGGTCCTGGTCGCGGCGATCGCCGCGGGCGTACTGATCAACACGGCTGGATTCCTCCAGACCAAGTCAGAGGAGA
>Ga0207813_100145_pt1 | contig 54594 bp, 62 predicted proteins | sample A23E3SouthBayCA_2_FD_187730 | JGI IMG/M metagenome (GOLD analysis project Ga0207813, IMG submission 187730) | Aerobic enrichment media microbial communities from Eden Landing Ponds, California, USA - A23 E3 (4) (SPAdes) | ecosystem: Environmental > Aquatic > Marine > Unclassified | place... | reverse complement strand
GACCGCGGACGCCGCGACGGACCGCGCGTCCTCGGTCGTGAGGTCGCCGCGGTAGGTGTCTTCGAGCGCGCCGTACGCGAGCTGCATTCCGCTCCCGCCGGCGGCGTACGTGTCGCGGAGCACGCCGCCCGCGCCGTCGATTTCGAAGACGTAGCCGCCCGTGTCGTCGACGCCGCCCAGCAGGGGACTGACCTGCAGACCGGAGTTCCGGAGGACGTTCCCGGCGAGCGTGGAGAGCGCGGTCATCGACGGGTCGGTACCGCGGCGGTCGGCGTACAGGCGGGTTTCGGCGCGGAGGACGCGCACGAACTGCTGGAGGTGGCCGACGGTGCCGGAGAGCGCCGCGGCGGCGGTCGGATGGACGGATTCGACCTTCCGCACGTGCTTGTTGGTGACGACGCGACCGCCGATGCTGGCGCGCCGGTCGGCCGCGAGCACGACGCCCTCGTCAGCGACGACGCCGACGACGGTGGTTCCGGTCTCCGCGCCCTCGCCGGGTTCGGGCGAGACGAGGCCGGGGTTCGATTCGTGGAGCGCGCGCCGACCGACGGAGTGGGGTTCCTGTGGTGTCTCCATACGCCTGCTTGGGCCGACCCACGCAAATATGTTAGCTAAAATATATTTTAGCGGCGGCGCGAACGATACAGTGGTCCCGCGAGCAACAGGACGGCGAAGAGGACGCACGCGCCGACGAGCATCGGGTCGAACGCGTTCTGGAGACTGAACGAGTCGAGGGACGCACCGATACCGACCGCCGCGACCGTCCACGGGAACTCGCCAACCAGCGTCCCGACGACGAACGCGCGGACGGGGACGCCGGCGATGCCCGCGCCCGTCGACACGACCTCCGCGGGCGTCGGCGCGAGGCGCGCCGCAATCACGCCGCGAGTGTCGCCCGCAGCCGCGAAGTACTGCTCGCCGCCCGACCGCACGCTGCCGAGCACGCTGCCCGTGGTCGGCAGGCGGCCGCCGACGTAGTACGGGAGCAGGCTCGTTCCGACCGCGCCCACGAGCGCGACCGGCACGCCAAGCACGAGCCCGTACTTGTACCCGACGAGCACGGAGAGCGCGGACACCGGCCACGCGAGAAACGGCCGCACGGCGTACAGCGCCACGAGTATCACGGGAAACCACGGGCTCGCCACGACGCCCCGAACCCGCGCCAGCACGCTGTCCGGCACGAACAGGGCGAGCGCGAGCACGCCCAGGCCCGCCACCGCCGCCAACACGGTCCGCCGCGACACCGACACCATACGTCGAGTCCGGCGGCGAACGCTAAATGTCTTGTACTCCGCGCCGGGTTCTACGGTATGGACGCGGTCGACGCCGGCGTCGAACTCCTCGCCGCGATGGACGACGACGCGCTCTCCGTCGCCGACGCGGTAGACCGCCTCGAAGCCGTCACCACCCACCCCGAGAAGACCCGTCGCATCCTCGAGGAAGCCGAATCACGCGGCATCATCGACCGCGACGGCAGCGAAGTCCGATTCAGCAAGGGCGGCTACGGCGGCTTCGAACCCGACATCGTCACGAAAGAGGGCGAGTTCACGTGCCGACGCTGCGGCACCGACATCTCCACGGGCTACTTCCTCGACCTCGACACGGGCGAACTCGGCCCGTTCGGGTCGTCGTGCGTCCGCAAAGTCACCGGTCGCGAATAGTCTCCCGCAGCGATTCGATGCGCTCGCGCTGCTCGTCCAGGAGCGCCGACTGCTCGGCGACCAACTCCTCCTGCTCCGCGATGTACTCCGCCTGGCGCTCCACCGTCTCCGCGAGGTCGTCCACGTCCTCCCGCAGCGCCTCGACATCCACTGACGGCTCGGAGGCCGATTCACGCCCGGATTCGGATTCGGACTCCGATTCCGGTTCCGCCCTCGGTTCCGGCTCCGACTCTGGTTCTTCCGCCGCCACTTGTGCGGTCGCCTGACCGCCGGGCGCGCTCGACTCCGCCGGGGCGTCCGCTTCGCGGTCTTCGGCGTCGTCGCGGCCGCCGAGCGGTTCGAGGTCGTCGTTGTCGAACGCCACCGTGCCCGCCGACTCGTCGACCGGCCGGTCGCTCGCCACCGCGCGTCGGAACTCCTGATAGCTGTCCGCGTCGTGCGCCGCGAACAGCGCGTCCTCAACGGTCTCCCGCACGTCTCGGAAGGAGTCGTTCGGCGCCTTGATGCGCTGCGTGCGCCCCGTGGTTTCGAGGACGAGCTGGCTCGCGACGTTCCCCTCCTCCGTGTCGATATCCGTTACTTCGTCGAAGACGATTTCCTCGTAGTCCTCGTCCCAGACCGCCGCGCCGACGTGCTTCACGAGGCGGTCGCTCGTCACGATGAGCGTGAGTTCGCTGAACCGATACGTCCGCTTCACCGTCTCGCCCGCCGCGGTCACGCTCGCGTGATTCAGCACGCCCGCGATAATCGGATGGAGCGCGTCGTCCAGCTTCCCCGCCGGCACCGTCAACGTCTCCTCGCCCTCCAGCCCGTAATCCAGCGTTATCTTCGACTTCCGCCGCCCCTCCGACACCGTGATTCGCTCGGCGGCGTGCGGGTACTCCGTCACCGACTCGTCGCTCAGCAGGCCGTCCGCCCGGTACGCGAGCGTGCGGGTCGCCGTGACGAACAACGCGTCCTCGCCCCGGAGCGGGATTCGCGCCGCGACGCTCTCACCGTCGAGCACCGCGTCCACGGCCGCAGGTACGTCCATACCCCGGAAAAACGCACCTGCAGACATAAACCCGGCGGGTCACCCGAAACAGATGAGAACCTTAATAGGCGACAGCCGTCTACCCGAAACCGAGCCCGGGTGGCTTAGTCTGGTCATAGCGCCGCACTCATAGGGTTCCGAGATTCGGTGCGGCAGCCATTCGGTGGCTGTGCGTGTCCCCCGAGGCCCGCCGAGCCTCGAACCTGGGACATGCGGAGGCCGAGGGTTCGAACCCCTCCCCGGGCACTTTCTGACGTGACCGCGAACGCTAGTGAGCGGTCCGTCCGGAATGCCCGGATGGTGGTGAGAACCCGGGGGTCCAACACGAACGGAGTGAGTGTTGGGTACGCGAGAACTCCGTTCTCGCGGAAGTTCGACACTCCTCTCCGGGCATTTTCTGACGAACCGGCGAGCGTTAGCAGTAGTTGCTAGCGCGGTTTCTTTATTCAGACGAGTTCCTGGAATTGAAACGAGCGAAACGGTACGTATAGATTGGTCACTGGCGTGTGGCGAATCGATTATGAGTCCGATACGGGTTTACCACAGGCCGTGCCAGCGGCCGTACGCGATAACGGCAAGGATGGCGGCGGCACCAACGCCGAGGTACGTCCCGATAACCGAGAACGCCGCGAGGACGAGGCCCCAGAGGCCTGCAACGACAACGGCGTGTTCAAGGTCGTCGATACGGCCAGCCGCGTACGCTGAGCCGAAGGCGACCGTCAGGAGCAGGCCGAAGATCGGCTGGATGGCGTACAGGAACGCCCACGCGAGGATGGAGAGCGCGACAATCCCCGCGAGTCCGTCGTAGAGGTTCGGAGCATCGCCGGGGGCACGTGATTCCGACGTAGCCATACGAAATCGTATAACTCCTCGTTGGAAAACTGTTTGGGAACACGCTATCATCGGTCTCGGTATGTCTTTTTCGTAGAACCGGGTCGTGCTGACAACAAGCGGGTGGTTAGTTCGCACCTGTACGTAACGGCCGTTCCACCCTGCACTCTGAATAAAGAAACCGTGTTGGCACCTACTGGTGTACGTGTTAGTTCTCGCTCTCGTGGCCCACTTCGTAAACGGGCGTGAACTCCGGAGACTGGTCGAGGTGAGTCGGGGCGACCGACCGAAGCCGGTTCCGTGGCCCGAACTGATAACTGATTCGTGGTTTTGGGGTCGAGTATGCTCCGTCGATTGCGGCATCCGCTCGTCGCGCTCGCGGCCGTGCTCGCGTTGACGATTCCTTGGTTGGTGGTGTGGGGGCTGGATCTCGTGTCGACGCTCCCGGTTTCCGGGCGGATTCTAGTGAGTGGCGTCGCGGTCATCGGGGCGGCGTTCGTCCTGACGTGGGGTGCGGAGACCGCCGAGATGGACGTTCCGCGGTCGTTCGCTCTCGCGGTTCTCGCCATCATCGCTGTCGCGCCCGAGTACGCCGTCGACGCGCTCTACGCGTGGGAGGCCGGCGCGGCACCGGGGACGCCCGCGTCGGAGACCGCCGCCAACCTCGCCGTCGCGAACATGACCGGCGCGAACCGTATTCTCGTCGGCCTCGGCTGGTCGATCATCGCGCTCTACGCCATCTATCGCGCCCGCGTCACCGACGACGAGGCCGTGGCGCGTCACGAGGGTTTTCTCGCGGACGCGGTCCAGCTCGAATCGCGCATCAGCATCGAACTCGTCTTCCTTAGCGCGGCCACCATCTACGCGCTGTTCATCCCGTTCCTCGGCGGTATCGACGCGCTCGACGCGATTGTTCTGGTCGGACTGTACGCCGGCTACGTCGTCGTCATCCTGCGCGGGGAGACGACGCACGAACCCCAGTTGGGGGTTCCCGGATATCTCCAGCGACGGTCGCGGCCGCGTCGAATCGCCGCCGTTCTCGCGATGTTCGTCTTCTCGGCGTTCGTCGTCCTCATCGCCGTCAAGCCGTTCGCGAAGGGACTGGAGACGCTCGGCCCGCAACTCGGGCTGTCGTCGTTCTTCATGATTCAGTGGGTCGCGCCGTTCGCGAGCGAAAGCCCCGAGTTCATCGCTTGCGCGTACTTGGTGCGGAAACTCCGAACCACGTCCGCGTTCAACGCGCTCATCTCCTCGAAGCTGAACCAGTGGACGCTCCTCATCGGAACGCTCGTCGTCGTCTACAGCATCTCTCTCGGCTCCTACGGCGTCCTCCAGTTCAGCCAGAAACAGGCGGGCGAAATCTGGTTGACGGCCGCGCAGAGCTTCTTCGCCGTGACGCTCCTGGTCAACTTCGAAATCAGTATTCGCGAGGCGGTCGCCCTGCTCGGACTGTTCGCGCTCCAGTTCCTCCCGTTCTTCCAGGAGTTCCGGGGACTCATCCTGTTCAGCGGGCTCTATCTCGTGCTCGGGGTCGCGGTCCTCGTCTGGCGTCGCGACGACATCCCGACCGTGTTCGCTCGCGCCCGAGAACACGCACGAGGATAACCGCTCGGTGCGAGCGCTCCCGCGCCGTGGGTTGTTCTCACCGCCGTTCAGCCATCCGTTTTATCGTACCGGCTGCCGAACTCCGGCGTGATGTACGACAGTATCCTCTTGGCGACGGACGGAAGCGAGGCTTCTGCGGAAGCGACCGAGCACGCGGTGGCGCTGGCGGAAGCCACTGGTGCGACGCTGCACGCGCTGTACGTGGTGGACGAGGACGTGTACTCGGCGTACTCGGGCGACGAGTACGTGCAGGAACACGAGGGACTGGAGAGCGGTCTGGAGGAGGAGGGCGAGGACGCGCTCGCGGAGGTCGCGGCGGCTGCCGACGGGAGTGTCGACGTGGTGACGGAGTTGGTACACGGGACGCCGTCGGACGAGATTCTGGCGTACGGGAACGAGCACGACGTGGACCTCATCGTCGTCGGGACGCGCGAGCGCTCGGCGGCGTACCGGAACCTCCTCGGGAGCGTCACGGAGCGCGTCGTCCGCATCGCGTCGCGGCCGGTGACGGTCGTGAAGACCCAGATAGACTAGCGGAGCGCGGCGACGCGCCGCCGGATCGCCGTTTCTATTTGCGGGCTCCAGTAGAGGGTGGCGAGCGCGACGACGTAGACGAGCGTGGAGGCGTCCCACGTGTAGGCGGTCGCGCCCGCGAACGTGCTCGCGCCGAGCAGGGGAACGAAGAGGCTCATCGTGCAGCCGACGCAGGAGAACAGGCCGAGGACGGCGGACGCGACCATCCGAGTGGCGTCGAGCAGGCGCGCGTAGAGGACGTAGGCGAGCGCGAGATAGCCGATCGCTTTGAACGGGACGAGAGTGAGCTGCACGCCGAGTCCGCGGGCGGTGACGATGGGACCCCAGCCCGGCATCACCCACGAGACGGAGAACGCCGTGCCGCCGTGCGGCGGATTGACGACCGGGAGGAAGAGCAGGCCGCCGACGGCGGCGAGCACGACGACGTAGCCCGTGGCGAGCAGTCCCGATGCGAGTCTGGTTCGCGGTTGGGGGTCGCGTTCGCGGACCCAACGGCGGGTGTGAACGACCGCGAGCAGGCCGAGGTTGATCCAGACGAACGGGTAGACGACGTACCGCGGTTCGGTCACCCACCCCGGCGTCAGCGCGGTGTAGAAGACGACGAGCGTGAGTTCGGACCAGACGACAACCGCCCAGACCGCGAGCGTCTGCGGGTCGACGCGGTCGAGAACGCTGGACGCTCGCGTAGCCATACTCGGGGTTCGCGCTCAGGAGAGTAAAGCGGTCCGGAGTTCAGAGCGGGGCCGCGGCGGCGGCCGGCCGCACCGCGTCCGCTTCCTCGCGCCACGCGTCCGCCTTCGACTCCGCGATGTCGTCGACGACGCGGTCGACGCGCGTGCTCCCGGTGTGGAACTCCGTGAACAACCGCATCAGGTCTTCCGCGACGTGGTGGGCGTCACCGAGCGACGGCACCGCGGCGATCTGGATGGTCGTCACGTCCTCGGGGCCGCTGCCGTGCCGGAGGTCGACCCGGTAGCCCTTGTTCGACTCGTCCACGCGGTCCGGGACGCGGCCGGGCGCGAGCACGACCCAGATGTCGCGGTCGATGTGCTCGTACTCGAGTACGGGGTGCGGGTCGTACTTGCGTCCCACGTCTTCCTCGTACTCGGGGTCGTCGTGTCGCCAGTTCGGCGGAACGGTCAACCCATCAGACATGTTTTGGCCTTCGCGCGGCTTCACTAAACCACTACTGGCCCGAACACATGCACTCGTCTCGGCCGCTCAGAACGCTCGATAAAACGTCTCAAGGCTTCTAATCGCTCGATAAAACATCCCGTGTCGCGCTCGCGGAGCGCGTGAAACGTCCTGAAACCACGCCAACGGTTGGCCCGTTATATGGGGATGGGTGGTGTAGACGTAATCGTGATGTCGAGTCCTCCAACCGCTCACGAGAACAGCCGCGTCGGGTCGCAAACCCTCCCCCTCGGCGTCCCGAGAGCCCTCGAAGCCGTCGGGTTCTGGAGCGCTGTCGCCCTCCCCTTCCTCTACGTCCCCCTGTTCGTCGCGGGACTCCCGTCGACGGACGCCCAAATCGCGTTCGTCGCGCTCGTCCTCGCGCACGCCGTGGCGCTCTTCCTCGGCCACGGCTACGAGGCTTAGTCCCGCCGAACGGCCGGGTTCGTCACCGCGCCCTGGGCGGCGGACCCGAACAAGTCCCCGTACTTCCGCAGCACGCCCGAGTCGTACTGCTGTTCCGGTTCCTCGCGCTCACGGACGCGCTCTTCTATCTCGTGGCGGTCGAGGTCCACGGAGAGTTCGCGGTTCGGGATGTCCACCGTCACGGTGTCGCCGTCCTCGACGCCCGCGATGGGGCCGCCCGCCGCCGCTTCCGGCGCGACGTGCCCGATCATCGGGCCGCGGGTCGCGCCCGAGAACCGGCCGTCGGTGAGGAGCGCCACGTCGTCCTCGTGGCCCTGCCCGACGACCGCGGCGGTGACGCCGAGCATCTCCCGCATCCCGGGGCCGCCCTGCGGGCCCTCGTTCCGGATGACGAGGACGTCGCCGCTCGCGATTTTGCCCGTCTGCACGTACTCCATGGCGGCCTCCTCGTTCTCGAACACGCGCGCCGGGCCCTGGTGGTAGAGTTCGTCCTCGCCCGTGACCTTCAGAACCGCACCGTCCGGTGCGAGGTTCCCCGTGAGCACCTTGATTGCGCCCTCCTCGTGGAGCGGGTCGTCAGTGCTGTAGAGGAAGTCCGTCTCGATGTCCTCGTCGCCGGGCAGGTCGAGTTCGTCGAGTTCCTCCGCGATGGTGCGGCCGGTGACGGTCATCGCGTCCCCGTGCATGTACCCGGCCTCGACGAGGCGGCGAATCACGACGGGGACGCCGCCAACGGCGTGGAGGTCGTTCATCACGCGCTCGCCGCCCGGCTGGAGGTTCGCGATCTTGGGCGTGCGGTCGCTGATGACGTTGAAGTCCTCGATGTCGAGGTCGATTCCGGCTTCGGCGGCGAGCGCGAGCAGGTGGAGGACGGCGTTCGTGGAGCCGCCGAGCGCGACCTGGAGCGCGACCGCGTTCTCGAACGACTCGCGGGTGAGGATGTCGCTCGGCTTCCGGTCGTTTTCCACCGCGTCGAGCACGAGGTCACCGGCGTCCCGCGCCACGTCGTAGCGCTCCGACGATTCGGCGGGCGCGCTCGCGGACCCGAGCGGTGCGAGACCGAGCGCTTCGCTGATTGACGCCATCGTGTTCGCGGTGAACATCCCGCCGCAGGAGCCCGCGCCGGGGCAGGCGTGACACGCCATCTCCTCGATTTCGTCCTCGTCCATCTTCCCGGAGGACACCGCGCCGACCGCCTCGAACACGTTCTGCACCGTGATGTCGCGGCCCTCGTGCTCGCCGGGCATGATGGACCCGCCGTAGAGGAAGACCGTGGGGAGGTCGGTGCGGATTGCGGCCATCATCATCCCCGGGAGGTTCTTGTCACAGCCCGCGACGGTGACGAGCGCGTCCATGCGCTCGCCGAACGACACGAGTTCCACCGAGTCCGCGATGACCTCGCGGCTGATGAGGGAGGCCTTCATGCCCTCGTGCCCCATCGAGATAGCGTCCGAGATGGTGATGGTGCCGAACTCGATGGGCATTCCGCCGGACTCCTCGACGCCCTCGTACGCCGCGTCCGCCACGTCGTCCAAGTGGACGTTACACGGCGTGATGTCGGCCGCCGGGTTGGCGACGCCGACCATCGGCTTCGCGAGGTCGTCGCGGTCGTAGTCCATCGCGTAGAACATCGCGCGATGGGGGGCGCGCTCGGGGCCCTCGGTGACTTCCGTGCTCCGCAGCCCCGGGTCTTTCGTGGGGTGGTCGCTCATACCACGAACTGGCGCTCGGGACGAATAAACCCACCCGACCGAACAGACGTTGCCGCGCGACCGGAAGCTACACCCACCCCGAGGTCCGACTCCGGGTATGCACGTCGCGGTCGCACACTACCCGGAGGGCGCGGGCCACGCCACCCGGATGCTCGCCGTCACGCGCGAACTCGAAGCGCGCGGCGCGACGGTGTCGCTCGCGGGCGGCGGCCCCGGCGAGCGCTTCGCCGACCTCCTCGGCTACGACGAGTACGTCCCCACGCGCGTCGACTTCATCGGCGACTACCAGGACGGCGGCGGCCTCACCGACGTTCTCACCGGCAGCCTCCCGGACAGCGCGCGCCGCGTCCACGACTTCTACCGCTGGCTTCGACGCGAGGACCCGGACGCGCTCGTGACGGACGACATGTTCGCGGCGATGGCCGCGCCGCTGGCGCGCGTCCCCCTCTACGTCTGCACGCACAACGCGCCCGGCCTCTACGACGACACGGTCGAGCGCGCTGGCGCGTGGGCGCTCACCGCCTACCAGGTCGCCGCGGCCCGCGACTTCCTCTTCCCCGCGGTCTGGCCCCCCGGCGACGAGGACCCTATCGGCGTCTCGCGAATCCCGCCGCTCGCGCTCGACGTGGACGCGCCCGTCGTCGGCGACCCGGACGTGGTGATGGTGCCGAGCACGTACTCGGACGAACTCGACGCGGCCGCCGACGGCCTCCGCGACGCCGGCCGACACGTCACCGTCGTCGGCGGCGACGACTGGGAGCCGGTGGCGTCGATGCTTCCCACGCTCCGCGCAGCCAACCTCGTGGTCTGTCCCGGCTACTCGACGGTGATGGAGGCCGCCGTCGCCGGCACGCCGACACTCATCTACCCGTTCACGAGCGAGCAGCGCGGCGTCGCCCGACTCGCCGCGCGCGCCACCGGGTTCCGCACCGTCACCACGCCCGACGAGGTCGTCGCGGCCGCCGCCGACCCGCCCGACCCGCCCGCGTTCGAGAACGGCGCGGGCGTCGTCGCGAACGCCGTGCTCTCGTAGGCGTTACCGGTGTCGAAACCGGCTTGCTCGTTCCCGTCGACCGTCCCGTATGGCCGTTCGCGTCTCCGCGCCCGCCCGCCTCCACTTCGGTTTCTGCAACCTCTCGCTCTCCCACGAGCGCCTCTACGGCAGCCTCGGCGTCGCGCTCGCCGAACCCCGAACCGTCGTCACCGCCGCACCCGCAAATTCCGTCGTCTGCGACCACCCGGACGCCCGCGAGCACGCCGAACGCGCCGTCGCCCTCCTCGACGTGCCCGGGGTTCGCGTGACCGTCGAGGAGGCACTCCCGCGGCACGTCGGCCTCGGGAGCGGCACTCAGCTCGCGCTCGCCGTGCTGGAAGCGGTCGCCCGCGCGCACGACTGCGACCCGCACGTCCGGGAGCGCGCGCCGGCGCTCGGCCGCGGCGGCCGCTCCGGCGTCGGCGTCGCCGGGTTCGAACGCGGCGGGTTCGTGCTGGACGCCGGCCACCCCACCGAGCGATTCACCGCACGAGCACCGGAACCCGGTGGCTGGACAGTCCCCGAGGTCGCCGCGCGCCACGAACTCCCCGACGACTGGCGGTTCGTGCTCGCGCTCCCGGACGCCGACCCCGGCCGGCACGGCGACGCGGAGGAGTCGAGCATGCGCGCCGCCGTGGAGGACGCTGACCCCGGCGTCGCGGACAGCATTGCAGGCCTCGTTGTCCGCCGCGTCCTCCCAGCCGCCGCGGAGGGCGACCGCGGCCGATTCGGGCGCGCCGTCGCGGAACTCGGCCGGCTGAACGGCCAGTGGTACGCGGACGAACAGGGCGGCGTTTACCGGCCGCCCGCGGGCGCGGTGGTCGACAGCCTCCGCGCGTCGCCCGCCGTCTCCGGTGCCGGCCAGTCCTCGTGGGGGCCGGCGGTGTACGCGGTTACGGACGCCAAACACGCCGCGGAAGCCCGGATCGCCGCGCGGGACGCACTCGACGACGTCGACTGCGACGGCCGCGTCCGCGTCGTCCGCCCCGACAACACGGGTGCAGGGTACGAGCACAACCCCAACTCGTAAGCACGCCCCCGTTCTCTCGCCTGTATGGCTCGGATACCGTTCGGTATCTCCCGGCTGGACGACCAGATCGGGGGTGGCGCGCCCGGCGGGAGCGTCGTCCTGCTCGCGGGCGAGGCCGGCGCCGGCGCGCGCGAGTTCCTGTTCACGAGCGCCGTGATGAACGGCCTCGCGTACAACGACCCCGACCTCTTCGACCTCCACTACGGCGAGGTCGGCCGCGCGGCCGAACTCCCCGAGGAAGTCCACTACGTCTCATTCACGGCGAGCGCCGACGAACTCCACCGCGAGGTGTCGCTGACGATGGACGACACCATCGTGGACGCCGGATTGACCTCGGTCGCCTTCGAGGACCTCTCCCCCGAGTTCTTCCAGTTGAGTCCGGTGCCCCGCGAGTGGTACGTCGGACAGACGCGTTCCATCACGGAACTCGGGAAGGAGACGGACCGCCGCGACGTCATCGAGGCGTTCGCGGACTACCTGGACGCGAACGCCTCGAACAGCCTCGTGGTCGTGGACTCACTCACGGACCTCGTGGGCGCGGAGACGGGCGGCGTCCAGTTCAGCGACATCGTGTACGCGCTCAAGGGCTTGCGGAAGGCGGCGCGGTCGTGGAACGGCCTCATCCTCATCCACGTGAGCCAGGAGGCGCTCACGGACGTGCAACTCGGGAACCTCGTGACGAGCGTGGACGGCACCATCCAGTTCGAGTGGGAGACTGGTGGAAACGAGCGCGTGCGAACGATGTTCGTCCGGGAGTTCCGGGGCGTGCTCTCCCAGTTGGAGGACGAGGACATCATTCGGTTCGAGACGGAGCTCCACGAGGCCGGGTTCGACGTGAGCAACGTCCGCAAGATTCGTTGACTCGGAATTCGATGGCTCGGAATTCGATGGCTCGAATTGACACGTCAACGGTCGAATTTTACTCTAGCGGTCAAACACGTTAAGGCGTCCGCACCCGAAATGGGGATGAATGCCGGACGGGACGAGTGAGACGACGGGGGAAGTAGCCGTCTCCGGAGGGGCGGCGAAATGGCTCGAAGCCCGGGCTGAGGAGTCCAATCTGGACCCGGACACGTTCTTGATGCGGTTGGTCGCCGCGTTCCGCACCGTCGAGGAGACGGGGGACGTCTCGTTCGCGACGAAGGGCGATTTCGAAGAACTCTCCACGGACGTGGACGCGCTCGAAAACGACATCGACGCGCTCCGAACCGAGACGGAAGACGACATCGAGGACGTCCGCGAGCGCGTCGTGCAGGTCGCGGAGGCCGTCGAGGGGGCGGCCGACGCGGAGCACGACCATCCCGAATTGACGGAACGAATGGACATGGCCGCGGAGACGGTCCAGCAACTCCGCGCGGACACGCGCGCCGTCTCCGAGGAGGTCGACGACCTCCGGGAGTGGGCGACCGAGGGGTTCGAGAACTACGAGGACGTCCTCGAATACCTCACCGAGACCACCGAAGACCTCGACGAAAAGGTCGGAACGCTGGCGCGCGTGCTCGTGGACGTGCGCCGGTCGACGCGCGCGCTCGCGGCCGCCGAGGAAGAACGCGCCGCGGCGGACGCGCTGAAGCACATGGCGAACAAACAGGGCGTCCGCGAGGGCGTCTGCGAGGAGTGCGAGAACGCCGTGGACGTCGCGCTCCTCACGGACGCGACGTGTCCGTTCTGCCAGAGCACGTTCTCCGGCGTGGAGGCCTCGCGGCGCTTCGGCCTGTTCCAGTCCGCGACGCTCACCACGGGCGAACGCCCCGCGCTGGAGGCGCCCGCCGTGGAGGAGTCGCTGGACGACGAACTGGAGGAACTCGTCGATGAGTGAGGACAACGGGGACGACGCGCGACGCGATGCGCCGAGCGACGAACAAAGCGATGTGCCGCATGACGCGTCGGGGAACGTGACGGACGATACGCCGAGTGACGCGTCGGGCGACGCTCCGGACGCCGTAACGGGCGACGAACCCGGCGAGCGGGATGCGCCGCTCTCGGACCTCGCGACGGGCGTGCGAGAGCGCGAGGCGGAGCGGGAGCACGAGAGCGACCCCGACTTCGACGAACTGTTCGAGGCCGTCGACGTGGAGGGCGTGGACGGCGAGCAGGCGTGGCGCGACCTGCTCGCGGAGGAGGAGGGCGAACCGCTCGCTGTCGGCGAACGCGTGCAGACCGACGAGAACCGGGACGTGCGGCGCATCGAGAACCGCACCTGTCACAACTGCCAGTACTTCGGCGAACCGCCGACCCTCCACTGCACGCACGAGGGCACCGAAATCCGGCGGGTCGTGGACACCGACCACTACGAGGTCGTGGACTGTCCGATGGTTGTGGACGAGGAGGAGTTCGAAATCCCCGAGACGGAGTAGACGCCGGGCGAGGGGTTTTTTCGCGGCGCGCGGCTAGTCGGCGTATGCAATTCTGCGACAAGTGCGGGTCGATGATGCGAAAGGAAGACGGCGCCATGGTCTGTTCCTCGTGCGGGCACAGCGAGGCGCAGGACGAGGCGCTCGCGGAGGCGTTCGTCTCGACCGACGCACAGGACACCTCCGACGTCATCGAGTCCGACCCCGAGAGCGGGGATGAAGGGAAACCGACGGCGGAAGTCGAGTGCGACGCGTGCGGGAACGGCACCGCGTGGTACACGATCAAACAGACGGGGTCGGCGGACGAACCGCCGACGCGCTTCTTCAAGTGCACGGAGTGCGGGCACCGCTGGCGGAGTTACAGTTAGGCGACGAGGAGCCACGCGCCGAACACCGCGAGGCCGCCGATGAGGACGCTGACGACGGCGTGTTTGCGGAGCCGGTCGAGGGTGTGGTGGGCGTGGTCGTCGAGGTCGGCGGCCTCGTGGATTTCGCTCCCGACCTCGCAGCGCGGGAGGAAGTCCATGGCGATGTGGAGGAAGATGCCGGCGGCGAACCCGAAGACGATGCCCCTGAATTCGGGGCTGGCGGGTATTTGGAGGGCGCTCGCGGTGATGGCGGCCAATCCGACACCGGCGGCGGGGAGGAGGAGCATGCTGAGGGGACGGTTGTTGCGGCGGAGGCGACCGGCGGCGGCGTAGCCCGCGGGGCCTTTGTGGGAGACGATAGCGAGGCCGAGCAGGAGGCCGAGGTCGGGCATCGACCCGTAGACGATGCCGATGATGGCGCCGGCGGAGAGCGCGTGCGCGGCGATCTGTGCGGTGGTGGTGTCGAGCGGGAGGTCGCGGTGGGTGAGTTCGTGGCCGACGGTGTGCGCGGCGAACCCGGCGAGGACGCCGGCGGCGATGCCGAACCCGCCGAACTTGGGATGTTGGGCGATGGCTTGCGGGACGATGAACGCGGCGGCGCTGGCTATCATCGCGCCGGCGGAGAGCCCGTACCCCCAGACGAGCGCGGTGGGGTTGCTGGTGGGGTCGCGGTAGCCGACGACGGCGAACCCGAGCATCCCGACGAATGCGGCCCAGGAGATGCCGAGGAGTTTGTACGAACCGTCGAGAACGGCGTACGTGGACGCGCCGAGGAACGCGACGACGGTGAGCGCGCCGAGCGCAATGGCCGCTCGATTGTTGTGATTCGAAGCGGGACTGAAACTCATTCATTAACAAAATTGTTGGTGGAGTTATTAACTTTGTCGATGGCCGTCGGGTAGAAGGCGCTGGCGACGGGAGAGGACGTATGCGCGTCATCGACATGGACTGGGAGCGCGTCTGCTTCGCCAGCTGGCCCGTCGACCCCGCGCTCGTGGAGCACTCGCTCCCCGACCGCGTCGACGTGGACACCTACGACGGCCGCGCCTACCTCTCCGTCGTCCCCTTCCTCATGGGTCGCGTCCGTCCCCGCTACGCCCCTCGCCGGGTCAGCCTGGACTTCGCGGAACTCAACCTCCGCACGTACGTCGAAGTCGACGGCGACCCCGGCATCTACTTCTACAACCTCGACGCCGCCGACCCCGTCGGCGTCGCGCTCGCCCGCGCGCTCTTCAGCCTCCCCTACTACCGGGCCGACACCCACGTCGAGCGCGCGCCCGACGACGGCACCCGCTTCGAGTCCACGCGCACCCACGACGGCGTCCCGCCCTGCGAGTTCGCCGCGACCTACCGCCCAACCGAGGAACCGACCACGCCCGACCCCGGCAGCCTCACCGAGTGGCTGGTCGAACGCTACCGGTTCTACACCGAGGGCCGCCAGCGGCTCTGGTACGGCGACGTGGAACACCCCTCGTGGAAAACCGCCGACGCCGAAATCGCGTTCGACGACAACGAACTGTTCGCCGCGAACGGCTTCGACCACCCCGCGGGCGACCCGCACGTCGCGTACAGTCCCGGCGTCCCCGTCACCGCCCACCACCTCCGCCCCGTCTAAGCCGGCCGTCGCGCTGCCTGTCGTTTTATTGTCTGCGCGCCCCCTCTCTCTGGTATGAGTTCCCCCACGTCCGCGGTCGTCGTCGGTGGCGGATTCGGCGGTCTCTCCACCGCCTGCTACCTCGCGGACGCCGGCGTCGACGTCACGTTGCTCGAGAAGAACGACCAGCTCGGCGGCCGCGCGAGCGTCCTCGAAACCGACGGTTTCCGGTTCGACATGGGGCCCTCGTGGTACCTGATGCCGGACGTCTTCGAGAACTTCTTCGCCGACTTCGGGCACGTCCCCGAGGACTTCTACGACCTTCAACCGCTCGACCCGCACTACCGGATCTTCTTCAAGGACGGCGACCGCGTGGACATGACCGGCGACCTCGACCACGTCCGCTCCGTCTTCGAATCCTACGAAGCGGGGGCGGGCGACGCCTTCGAGGACTACCTCGCGAAGAGCGAACGGAACTACGACGTGGGGATGGAGCACTTCGTCTACGAGGACCGCCCGCGTCTCCGCGACTACCTCTCGCTCGACGTCGCCAGGAACGCCCGCGGCCTCAGCCTCCTCGGGTCGATGGAGGACCACGTCGACGACTACTTCGACCACGAGAAACTCAAGCAGATCGTTCAGTACTCCCTCGTGTTCCTCGGCGGCAGTCCGAGCAACACGCCCGCGCTCTACAACCTCATGACGCACGTCGACTTCAACCTCGGCGTCCACTACCCCGAAGGCGGGATGCGCGGCGTCGTCGACGGCATCGTCACCCTCGCGGAGGACTTGGGCGTGACCTTCCACACGGACGCGGCCGTCGAGCGCATTCAGCCCCACGAACCCGGATTCACCGTCGCCACCGCCGACGCCGAGTACGAGGCCGACGCCGTGGTGAGCGACGCCGACTACGCCCACACCGAACTCGAACTCCTCCCCGCTCAGTACCGCCAGTTCGACGAGGGCTACTGGGACTCGCGCACCTACGCGCCGTCCGCGTTCCTGCTCTACCTCGGCGTGGAGGGCGACGTGGACCCGCTCTCCCACCACACGCTCGTCCTCCCCACCGACTGGGAGGAACACTTCGCCGAAATCTTCGACGACCCGGCGTACCCCGACGACCCCGCCTACTACGTCTGCGTTCCCTCCGATACCGACGACTCGGTCGCGCCCGACGGCCACAGCAACCTCTTCGTCCTCGTCCCCATCGCGCCCGGCCTCGAAGACACACCCGAGATTCGCGAGGAGTACCGCGACCGCGTGCTCGCCGACCTCGCCGAAAACACCGGCGTCGACGTTCGCGACCGCATCCGCGTCGAGGAGTCCTTCTCCGTCTCCGACTTCGCGGAGCGCTACAACAGCTATCAGGGGACCGCGCTCGGGATGGCGCACACGCTCACGCAGACCGCACTGTTCCGCCCGCCGCACGCGAGCGAGTCCTGCGACGGCCTCTACTTCACGGGCGCGAACACCACGCCCGGCATCGGCGTGCCGATGTGCCTCATCTCGGGCGAACTCACCGCCGACTACGTCCTGTAGATGGACTACCGGTACCTCCTCACGCTCTCCCGGCCGCGGTTCTGGCTCTACCTCGCCGGCCCCGTGCTCGTCGGCGCGACGTACGCCGCAACCGAATTGGGCGACCTCGCCGCGCCCGTCGTTCTCGCGCTCGCCGCGTACTTCCTCGTGCCCGCGAACGTCCTCCTCTACGGCATAAATGACGTGTTCGACCGGGACGTGGACGAACACAACCCCAAGAAGGAGGAGCGGGAAGCGCGCTATCGAGGGTCTCGGGACGTGCTCGTCGCGCTCGCCGCTTCGGGCGTGCTGGGTCTCGGGACGTTCGCAATCACCCCACCCGTGTCGTGGCCGTGGCTCGCGGGGTTCTTCGTGCTCGCCGTCGGGTACAGCGCGCCGCCCGTCCGCTTCAAGACCACGCCCGTCCTCGACTCCGTCTCGAACGGCCTCTACGTCCTCCCGGGCGCGGCCGCGTACGCCGCCGTCGCCGGCACCCACCCGCCCGCGCTCGCCGTGCTCGGCGGCTGGCTGTGGACGATGGGGATGCACACGTTCAGCGCGATTCCCGACATCGAGCCGGACAGGGAGGCCGGTATCCGCACCACCGCGACGTGGCTCGGCGAATCCACGACCTTCGCCTACTGCATCGGGGTGTGGGCGCTCGCCGCCGCCGCGTTCGCTCTCCTCGACCCACGCTTCCTCGTCGTGTTCGGCGTCTACCCCGCGTTCTGCGCGTGGGTCGCCGCCTCGGACGTGTCGGTCGACCGCGCCTACTGGTGGTTCCCCTACCTGAACGGCGCGGCTGGCATGCTCCTCACGCTCGGCGGCCTGTGGAGGCTCTATGGATAGATGCGACGCCGAAACGCGACTGGAGCGCCTCGTCCGAGAGAACCGCTTCACCATCGCCGTCGTCTTCCCGTTGGTCGGCGCGGTCACGCTCGTCGCGAGCGAACTCGGCCTCCTCCCGCCGCCGCTCGCGTTCAACCCCGCGTTCGTGCTATTTGGGACGCTCGTCATGCGCCTCCCGCTCGCCGCGGGCTTCCTCCCCCTCGTCGGCCGCCGCGAAGCCGTCGCGCTCGCCGGTCTCACCGCGTACACGTACCTCGTCGAGTACGTCGGCGTCCACACCGGCTTCCCCTACGGCGAGTTCGAGTACCTCGTCAGCCTCGGTCCGATGCTCGCCGGCGTCCCCGTCGGCCTCCCGGTCTTCTTCTTCCCGCTCGTCCTGAACGCCTACCTCCTCGTCCTCCTCCTGCTCCGCGAGAACACGCCCGGCTGGGTGCGCGTCGCGCTCGCCGTCCTCGTCGTCGTCCTCGGCGACCTCGTGCTCGACCCCGCCGCCGTCAGCCTCGGGTTCTGGCAGTACGCCGACGGCGGCGCGTACTACGGCGTCCCGCTCTCGAACTACCTCGGCTGGATTCTCTCCGCCACCGTCGCCATCGGGTTCGTCGAGTACGCGTTCAGTCCGCGCGCGCTCGCCGAACGCCTCGCGCACTGTGAGTTCATGCTCGACGACCTCGTGAGCTTCGTCCTGCTCTGGGGCGCGGTCAACCTCGTGTACGCGAACTGGGTTCCCGCGGCGCTCGCCGCGCTCGGCGTGGTCGTGCTCGTCAGAACCGAACGCTTCGACTTCCGCGTCCGCGCCTAGAGCGTCGCCACGCCCTCCTCGCGCTCCCGGTCCTCGGACGTGTTCGTCCGGTCGGCCGGCACCGCGCTCACCGCGTCGAACACCGCCTCCGGGTCGCCGCTCCGCCACCACCGCCAACTCGTCTTCGCCACCACGTACAGCTTCCGCGGGAGCCCGAGACTCGGGCGCTCGGAGAGCACGTCGAACCCCTGTCGGCGGATGAGCCGGTGGTGCTCCGCGTACAACACGGCCGCGAGCAGGACGGGGAACTGGCAGTCCCGCGGGAGGTACTTGATGCCCGCGACGCCCTCCCGGTAGAGTGACTCCGCGCGCGACAGCTCAGACTGGAGCGCCGTCGTCAACCCCTTCGACGACTCGTGATTCCTGAGCTGGTCGACGGTAACGCCGTTCGCCCGCAGGCGCTCCATCGGCACGTACACGCGGTCGAGTTCGTCGATGTCCTCCCGGACGTCCCGAATGAAGTTCGTGAGCTGGAACGCCTTCCCGAGCGCGCCGGCGTGCGGCAGCGCCGCGTCCGCGTTCTCCCCCTCGGGGTCCATCAGCGCGACCATCATGTGCGCGACCGACACCGCCGACCCCCGCATGTATTCGTCGAGGTCGGCCGCCGTCTCGTACCGCTGCGTGTCGATGTCGGACTCCATCGCGTCCAGGAACACCTCGACCTCGCCGTCCGGAATGCCGTACTCCTCCTTCAGGTCCGCGAACGCCGCGATGACGTCGTCGTCGGGCGTCCGGTCACCCAGCACGCCCTCGCGGATGCGTTCGAGTTCCGCGCGCTGCTCCGCCGGCGATAGGTCCTTGTCGCCGTCCACGACCTCGTCCGCGACCCGGAAGAACCCGTAGAGGACGTACGTTCCGCGTCGTACACGCTCCGGGAGGAGTCGCGTCGCGAGGTAGAACGTCTTCCCCGTGCGTCGGTGTATCGACTTCGCCGTCGCGACCTGCTCCCGGGAAACCATAGATAGGTCGAATAGACGGCCGCCTGCGACTTAGTTGTGCGGGGCTATCGGAGCGCGTTCTCCACGAGGGCGGCGTGCGCGCGCCGCAACCGCTCGGAGAGCGACTGGTCGGAGATGTCGAGCGTCTCCGCGAGCTCGACCGTCGTCGTGTTCCGCGGCACGTCGTAGAACCCGGCGTCGAGCGCGGCGAGCAGGGTCTCGTGTTGCTCCGCGGTCAGTCCGAACGTGCCGTCCGTCGGGCGGCCGTCCTTCTGCAGGCTCAGGACTTCGAGCGACACGTCCTTCGATTGGCAGTCGTCGCTGAACGCCGCGAGGTCGTCCTCGCTGCGAAACCGCGTCTCGAACGTCCAGTGGTCGCCGTTCCCGCCCGCGGACAGGACGTGCGCGCCCGCGCTCCGCAGGTCGCCGAACACGTCCTCGTTCTCGTCCGTCCACGACAGCGAGTACCGGCGGCTGTCCGTGTAGTCGTCGAGCAGTTCGAGGTCTGAGACGGCGCGCGCTCCCCGGAGTTCACCTTCGAACGTGGAGAAGTCCGTGCCGGTCGTTCCCTCCACGTGCAGGGACCGCGTCCCGGTTTCCACCGGAACGAGCGGATCGACGGTGACGCTCACGCCTGCCGCGCGCGCCGCCCGGCCGAACGCGACCGTGTCGGCGGGCACACGAAACGTGAGAAGAACGCTCATGGATGCCGTTGCAGTCCTCTCGTGATAAGCCTGTTCGCCTATAGATTTACAGGTCGAGGTGGGCGTCCAGCAGGCCGCCGGGCGTCGCGTCGTGGAGTTCGATGCGGTAGGACACGTCCACGATTGGCGCGTCCACGTCCACCAGTCGAGAAAGGTCCACGGGCGTCCCCGCGACTACCGCGTCCGGGTCGACCGCGTCGATGGTCGCTTCGAGGTCCGCGCGCTGCGCGTCCGAGTACCCCATCGCAGGCAACACGCGGTCGAGGTGGTCGTACGTCTCCAGGATGTTCGCGATGGACCCGACCGCTGCGTCCCGGGGGTCGAGGCGTTCCGCCGCGCCGTACTCGTCGGCGGCGACCGCGCCCGCGCCGTATTCGGCGTCGCCGTGCGTGAGCGTCGGGCCGTCCTCCACCACGAGCACCGACGCGTCCCGAACGAGGTCGGGGTCGTCCACCGTGACCACGGAGTCCGCGTGATACAGGGCTGCGTCGGGGTTCGCGTCCCGGACGCGGGAGACAGTCTCCGCTATCTGGTCGTCGGTCGCCGCGTTCTCCTTGTTCACGACGACGGCGTCCGCCGCCCGGAGGTTCGCCTCCCCCGGATGGTACGTGTCGGTGTCTTCGGGCCGCAGGGGGTCGGCGAGGACGAAGTGGGCGTCCGGCCGCACGAACGGCAGTTCGTTGTTCCCGCCGTCCCAGACCACGACGTCGTGCTCGTCGCTCGCGCGCGCCAGCACCGCCCCGTAGTCGACGCCCGCGTACACCGTGTGCCCGCGCTCGATGTGCTGTTCGTACTCCTCGCGCTCCTCCACGGTCACGCCCGCCGCGTCGAGGTCCGCCATCGAGTCGAAGCGCTGCACGCGGTCCGCGGCGAGGTCGCCGTACGGCATCGGCTCGCGAACTACTGCTACCGACCGGCCGCGCGATCCGAGTTCGTCCGCGAACGCCCGCGAGAGCTGTGACTTCCCACAGCCCGTACGCACCGCGTCCACCGCCACCACCGGCACGTCCACCGACACCTGCATCTCCTTCGGCCCGACGAGCCGGAACCCCGCGCCCGCCGCGAGCGCGCGGGACGCCGCGTGCATCACGTGTTCGTGCGACACGTCCGAATAGGAGAAACAGACCGTATCCACGTCTTCCTCGTGAACGATGTCCTCCAGGTCGGCTTCGGGTCGAATCGGGATGCCGTCCGGATACTCGGGGCCGGCGAGTTCGGGCGGGTAGCGCTCGTGTCCCTCGTCGGTCTCCCCGAGGTTCTGGCCGGGCGCGCGCGTGAACGCCACGACCTCCACGGCGTCGTCGCCCCTGAACACGGTGTTGAAGTCGTGGAAGTCGCGGCCCGCCGCGCCCATGATGACCACGCGTTCCGTCATACTCGCACGAGAACACGGACGCTCAAAAGTCCGGAGGCCGCTACAGGAGGACGGCCGGGAGGTAGAGAACGAGGCAGGCGAGCGCGCCCCGTCGAGTCACCGCGCCCTCCCGAGCGAGCAGCGCGAGTACGACCGCGGACGCCGCGGTCATGTACGCGATGGGCAGGAAGAGGCCGTCGGAGACGGTGAGACCGCCGACGGCCGCGCCGACGCCGAGCGAGAACAGCGGGTCGGTGATGTTGCTCCCGAGGAGGGTGCCGACGGCGATGCCCTCCCTGTCGCGGCGCACCGCGAGCACCGCGACCGTAATCTCCGGGAGCGTGGTGCCGAGACCGGTGACGACGCCGACGAGGTAGGTTGGGACGCCGGTCTCGACGGCGAGCGTGCGGCCGCTGGAGACGAGGACGTGTCCGCCCGCGACCACGAGCGCCAGCCCGACCACGGTGCGGAGTGCGGCGCGGGCGCGCGTCGTGTCTCTCGTGCGCTCGGTCAAGCCCTCGTAGTCCTCGTGTTCGTAGAGGACGGCGAGGAAGACGACGTAGAGCGCGACCGCGACCACGCCTTCGAGATGGGTGACACCGCCGCCGGTCGCGACGAAAACGCCCATCACGGCCATCGCGGCGAGCATCCCGCCGCCGTACGCCGCGACCTTTCCCCGGGAGACGACGAGCGGGCCGACGAGCGCGACCACGCCGATGCCGAGCGTTATCTGGGACGTGGCGGACCCGACGATGTGGCCGACGACGAGGTCGCCCGCGCCGTACAGCGACCCGTAGACGGCGGTCGCTATCTCGGGGAGGCTGCTGCCGACGGCGACGACGGTGATGCCGACGAAGAACGTGGAGACGCCGTACCGGCGGGCGAGCGCGCTCGTGCCGTCGACGGCGCGGTCGCCGCCGAACACGAGCATGCCGACGCCGACGACGAGCGATGCGACGGTCGCGAGCACGCTCCGTCTTCGCCCGCCGACCCGAAAAAGGGCGGTCTATCCGGTGACGGTGCCCGCGACGAGGTCGGCGAGTTCGCCGGTGACGCTGTACGCGGGCGTGTCCACGCGCATCGTCGTGGCGTCCGTGATGTCGCTGAACCGCAGGTGGAGTTCGTACCGGCCGTCGTCGCCGATGGGCGCGGCCTCCTGCTGGCCGGACTCCACGGCGGTCGCCCACGCGTACTCGCCGCTGTACGCGGGGTCGACGCGGCCGTTGATGTGGTAGGCGGCGGGCTTCTCGAAGTCCGTGCCCGCCATCGGGTATCCTTGGTCGTGCCAGCCAACCCAGAACCCCTCGTCGATAACGTACACGTCGGTGTAGTCCGCGGCCTGCAGGCTGGACGCGCGGATGGAGGAGAGGTGGTGGGGACACCCGCAGTAGGCGACGACGCGGTCGTCGGTCGGCCAGCCGTCCACGGGACCGCCCGCGGACTGTGGCTGGGCGGGGCTGTTCACCGCGCCGTAGATGTGGGAGTGCTCGTACTGGGTCTTCGGGCGGGCGTCCACGAACCGCGCCTCTCCGCGGTCGTACCAGTACTTCGCCACCTGACTCGGCGCGAGCTTCACGGTCTGTCCGTCCACGTCCAGCGTCTCGAACGCGGACGTGTCGATGGAGCGCTCCGCTGGCGGGTCGCCGAACTCGGGGGGTAGGCCGTCCGCGGGGTCGGGGTCGTCGGGATAGTCGCCGCTCCGCACGAACGTCGTCTCCAGGTTCCCCGGATGGTAGAGCGCGGACGAGCCGGTGCCGTTCGCGGCACCGCCGCCGCCGAGACAGCCGGCGAGACCGGCGGCTGCCGCGCCACCCATCGCGCCGAGGAACGCGCGTCGGTTCATACCCGAAGCAGGGACTCCGGTAAGTTAGGGTTGACGCAGCCGGCTACGCCCGGGAGACATCGGTGACGACGCCGAACGTCGCCCAGCCGTCGCCCGCGTTCCGCCCGACCACGAGGTCGTCGCCGTCCGTCACCAGCCGGTAGGCCGCGTCGTCGTCCACCCGCCGGGCTTCCCCCTGGAAGTCCTCCTGGAAGAACTCCGCGCTCTCGATTTCGAACTCGTACGCGTCCCCGTCCTCGAACGTCAACAGCACGGGGTCGGGCGCGACGTTGTGCACGCGCTTCGCGTGTTCGTTCAGGCTCATACTGGAAGAGAGTGCGCGCACTGGCAAGGCGGTGTCGGGAGGGAAACGCCTACCACACCGTCGCGTGAATCCGGGCGCATGAAGCTCGCTCGCGCCGCCGTCGCTGACGGAATCGTCGAGGGACGCTACGAGGACGGCACGCTCGTCACCGACGACGCCGCGTACGACGTTGCCCGCGACGACCTGCTCGCGCCGTGCTCGCCGTCCGCGCTCTACTGCGTCGGCCGGAACTACGCCGCGACGCTCGACCAGATGGAGTACGAGCGCCCCGACCAGCCCGACTTCTTCATCAAACCGCCCGTCTCCGTCATCGGCCCCGGGGACGCCATCCCGTACCCGAGTTTCTCCGAGGAGGTGACGTACGCGGGCGAACTCGCCGCCGTCATCGACGAGACCTGCACCGACCTCGATGCCGACGAGGTTCCCGAGGTCGTGCGCGGCTACACCATCATGAACGACGTGGACGCGCTCGACCAACCCGGCCGTACGGCGCGGAAAGCCTTCGACGGCTCCGGGCCGCTCGGCCCGTGGATAGAGACCGACCTCGACCCCACGGGCATCGACATGCACACCGTCGTGGACGGTGAGCGCCGCCAGGAGTCGAACACCGAACTGATGCTGTTCGACCCCCACGAAACCATCGCGTTCCTCAGCGAGCGCTTCACGTTCCAGCCCGGTGACGTGGTCGCGTTCGGCAGCCCCGCCAACCCCGGAACCATCGAACCCGGGAGCGAGGTCGCCATCGCCTACGAGGGCGTCGGCACCCTCCGCAACACCGTGCGCTAGAGGCGCTCGGGCTCTTCGACAGTTCGCTCCGAGTCGTCGGCGTCGCCCGTGTTCAGCGTGCCCGCGGGTTCGACGAGCAGGACTTTCGCCTCGCCGTCGGCCGCGACGGGCTTGTGTTCGACGCCAGCGGGCACGACGACGAGTTCGCCCGCGTCCAGTTCTATCGCGTCCTCGTCGCGGAGTTCGATGGTGAGGCTGCCGTCGAGGACGTAGAACAGTTCGTCCGCGTCGTCGTGGGCGTGCCAGACGAACTCGCCCTCCAGCCGCGCGGCCTTCACGTGCTGGTCGTTCGCCTCCGCGAGCACGCGCGGACTCCACTGCTCGTCGAACGCCGCGAACGCCGAGTCGAGATTCACTTTCTCCATATCTATCGATGGGTGTCGGGTCCGATGAGCGTTCGGGACGCGGAGGCATAGCACGGCCGGACGTGTCCGGGAGGTTCTTCCGTCCTCCCACCATTTACTCGAACCCAATGGGCTTCGGTAGCTACGACGAATCCGAGCAGAAAGACCAGAGCGCGGACGTGGACGAGAGCGCGGGCGTGAACGTCCACGAGAACGACCACGAGGGCGAAGTCGCGCTGGAGGGCGGCGACGACACCGACGCGCTTGTGGACGCGCTCAGCGACATGAAAGAAAGCGACGAAGAATAAGGCCCCGGAGCGTTCGTTTTCGGTCGTGCGCGAGACGTACGACAAACTGGTTCGCGACGATATCCCCGACTTGATTCGAGCAGACGGCGAAACGCCCGAGACCGACCGGGTCTCCGGCGAGCAGTATCGGGCGCGGTTGCACGAGAAACTGGACGAGGAAGTCGCGGAGTTCCACGACGACCCCTCGCCCGAGGAACTGGCGGACGTGCGCGCCGTCCTCGACGCCCTCCAGAGCGCCGAATCCATCGCCGAGCAGGACGTGCGGGACGCTCGCGAGCGAAAGCGCAAGGAGCGCGGCGCGTTCGCGGACGGCATCGTCCTCCACGCAGTGCGTTCTGCCAACGAGTAACACGCTACCGGGGCTTTCAGAACCCGTTTAGGCGTGAATCGCCTCCATCGGGTAATGAGTTACAAAATCGGTCTCGTGGGCAAGCCCTCGGTCGGGAAGTCCACGTTCTTCAACGCGGCGACGATGGGTGACGTGCCGGAGGGCGCGTACCCGTTCACGACCATCGACCCGAGTCTCGGCGAGGCGTACGTCCGCGTGGACTGCGCGGCCCCGGACTTCGACGAGCAATGCGAACCGAACACGGGCTACTGCCGGAACGACAAGCGCTTCGTCCCCGTGAAACTCGTGGACGTGGCGGGGTTGATTCCGGGCGCGCACGAGGGGAAGGGTCTCGGGAATCAGTTCCTCACCGACCTGAACGAGGCGGACGTGCTCGTGCACGTCGTGGACTTCTCCGGGGAGACGGACATGGAGGGCGAACCGACGGAGGGCCACGACCCCCGCGACGACATCGACTTCCTCGAAGAGGAACTCGACCAGTGGTACCTCGGGATTCTGGAGAAGGGAATCGAGCGCTTCGAAACCCGGCACATGGCGGAGACGGAACTCGAAGTCGAACTCGCGGAACAGATGAGCGCGTTCGGCACGAACAAGGACGAAATCAAGCAGGTGATTCTCTCGCTCGGCCTCGAACTCGACCCCGAAACGTGGGACGACGCGGACGAACTCGAACTCGCCCGCGAAATCCGCAAGCGCACGAAACCGATGGTCGTCGCGGCGAACAAGATGGACACCCCCGAAGCCCGCGAGAACTACGAAGAAATCACGAACGACCCCGACTACGACCACCTCACCATCGTCCCGTGCAGCGCGCACGCCGAGAAAGCGCTCAAGACCGCGGAGGAGAACGACGTCGTCGAGTACACGCCCGGCGCGGGCGACTTCGACATCACGGGCGACATCTCCGACGAGCAGTCCGCGGGCCTCGAACAGATCCGGGACTTCATCGGCGAGTTCGACGGGTCCGGCGTCCAGCGCGCGCTCGAAGCCGCGCTGTTCGAGGAACTCGACGCCGTCGCCGTCTTCCCCGGGAGCGCGAGCGGGAACTGGACGAACGGCCCGTTCCCCGACTGCTTCGTCCTCCCCGCCGACTCGACCGCCGAGGACTTCGCGTACCACCTCCACTCCGACATCGGCGAGGGCTTCCTCCACGCCATCGACTGCCGGACCGACCGCCAGATCGGCGCCGACACCGAACTCGAAACCGGCGACGTGGTCGAAGTCGTCTCCACGAACCAGTAACCCCGAAAGCTCTTCGTCGCGCTCTCTCTCCTTCCAGTGATGGCAGTCACTCGTCGGTGGGTCGCCCGGACGGTGCCGCTCGCCACGCTCGGACTTGCCGGCTGTACGTCGTCGCAGGACACCGGAGTCAGCGACATCGTCGTGACGAACCACACCGCGAACGAGGTGACGGTCACTGTTTGGGTCGCTCGTGAGGACGGCACGCGAGTACTCGACGACACTGTTTCGATAGCCGCGGGGGCAACTCAGACGTACGAAAACACCGTCCATTCATCGACGGTTCGCGTCACTGTCGACGTCGAGAACGGACCGGAGGGGACGCGTGACTGGGACGAGTGGGCGAGTGATTCGTCCGGACTTATCGTGGATATCCGTGCGCGGGACGTGTCGTTCTCGGTGGTCGCCGCCTAGTACTCTTCTTCGATGTAGCCGCCGAGGTAGCCGCCGACCGCGCTCATCGCGGCGGTGAACCCGACGGCGAACACGACGACGAAAATGACCGCGACGACGCCGAGCGCGGCGAACTCGATGGGGGCAAAGGGGAGCGCGGCGGAGAACAGCGCGAGCACGAGGATGATTGGGAGGGACGCGATGACGCCCGAAATCGCGCCGACGCGCGCGCCGTCTTGGGGACCGTTCGCTTGGAGGTAGCCGGCGGCCGCGCCGCCGAGGAGGGGTGAGACGCCCGTGAACGAGAGGATGACCGTGACCGCGGCACCGATCAGGGCGTTGATGAGGGTGTTCTCTTTCGCCATACGCGTCAGAATGTGACCCCGGGATAAGTCGGTTGTGCCGTTTCAGGCGCGTGCGGCGGTGACGGTGCGCTGCCAGGCCGCGAGCCAGTCGTCGAGGGACGCCGCGAGCAGGTCGTAGTGGGGGCGGACGGTGGTGTCGGGCGTTCGAACGTACTGGTCGAAGTCCTCGGGGAGCGCCGCGTCCTCGATGACGGGGAGTGAGCCGGTGAGGACGGCCATCCGGCCCTGGACGTTCGGATTCAGGAGGAATCTCGTGAACGCGTCGGCGTTCTCCGGGTTCACGGCGTCCGCGAACCGCCCGACGCCCTCGACGTGTCGGTACGCCGCGCCGTCGAGGAACTGCACGCGGTAGCGTTCGAGGTTGAGGCGGTCCCGCGCGGCGAACAGCGGCGTCGTGGACGTGCCGACGAGCAGGCCGCCGAGGCCGTCCCGGTACGCGGTCCGCGCGTCCGTGCTCGACGTGACGAGGTGCGCGCCGGCGTCGAGGAACTTCCGCCAGCGCTCGCAGGCGTCGTAGATACCGAACTCGCGGACGGACCACGTGAAGAACGCGCGGCCGAGCGCGTCCGTCCGCGGGTCGGGGACGAGCGTCAGCGGCGCGTGTGCCGGAGAGAAGAACTCCCCGAACGTCTCGGGCGGGTCGACCTTCGTCTCGTCGTACACGAGACATACGTCGGAGCGCGTCACGGGGAGGACGCGCGCGTCGGGGTCGAACTCGTAGGCGTCCGGGACCTCGTCGTAGCCGCTCGCGGGCGCGAACAGGTCGTCGGTGCGCTCGCGTGCGGTGGCGAGCGTCGCGGGCGTCACGCCGAGGAAGGCATCTGCGTCGACCGCCGCGCCCTGCAGGTGGCGCGCGACGTACGCGGACAGCGCGCCCGGCGGCGTCTCCCAGGTGAGCGCGGTTTCCGTGCGCGCCCGAAACTCCTCGGCGAGCCAGTTCCCGGCGATTTCGGCGTCCGGACTGGACGCGACGAACTCACGGGTTGCGCCCGCTCGCACAGTTTCTGGCGGCGTACTGGTGTCCGCGCAGCCGGCGAGCCCGGCGAGCGCGCCGGAGGCGAGCGAGGTGAGGAGGGCGCGACGACGCATCACTCGGTTCTCGTCACACGACGACCTTAGGCTTTTACGACCTACACGCCGCCGTGCATCGCGTGATTTTCGTCGTCGACGAGGTTGTGGAGACGGCGGTCGGAGGAACTGAACTGTCGCTGACAGCGCTCGACCCACGGGGTCGTCTCCTCGATGGTCGGGTGGTCGGTGGGCGATGCGGCGGGTCGTGTCGTGCTCTGGCTCATCTGGGTGGTGTGGATTCGGGTGGATAGCGGGCGGGGCTGGCTGGGGCGTGCTGGCGTGCGAGTTTGGATACGGATAGCATCACGAGTAGGCCAATACGCGAGACTATCATAAATGTTCATGCTCTACAGCGGTGTCGGCTGCCCCGTGGTACCACACATATCGGATGACTTTACCGTCTCCCCCACCAAATAACGCTGTGAGTGAAGAAAGTGGCCGCCGGAACCTCCGGATGCCAAACGACGATGAGGTCTTCGCCGTGGTCTCCCAACACAACGGGGGCAACCACGTCGAACTCAAGTGTGCCGACGGAAAGACGCGAATGGGCCGAATCCCAGGCCGCATGAAGTACCGGGTCTGGATCAACGAGGGCGACGTCGTCCTCGCCGAACCGTGGGACTGGCAGGACGAAAAAGCCAACGTCGAATGGCGATACGACGAGCAGGCAGCCGAGCAGCTCCGCGAAGAAGGCCACATCGACTAACTTTACTCTTCACACTCGTTCACGACCGCGTAGCCACGCGTCCAGCGAAAACGGCCTCGGCACTCATAGGGCTCGTCGTTCCGCGGGTGCCAGCCCGGGTCGGAGCGGTGGCATCGTCATCGGCCAGTCGGAGATAGCGCGTTCTGCGGTTTAGTGGTTTCCTAGAGTCCGGTGGGTGCGTCGAGGACGGTGGTTTCGAGGCCCCAGTCGCTGGCGCGGTCGGCGAGCGCGTTCACGCCGAACGTCTCGGTCGCGTAGTGGCCGGCGAGGTAGACGTGGACGCCGGCTTCCTTCGCCTGATGGTAGAGTTTCTGTTTTCCTTCGCCGGTGATGAACGCGTCCGCGCCGCGTTCGACGGCGGCGTCGAACCAGTCCGCGCCGCTCCCGGTCACGACTGCCACGTCCTCGATTTCGCTCGGGCCGAAGTCGAGGTGGCGGACGCCGCCTGTGCCGTGGTCCAACTCGGTTTCGAGGGTCGCCCGCACGCTCGCGGGGTCGAGGGCGTCGGCGGTGCCGGCGAGGCCGATGTACTCCGGTCCCATCGCGCCGAAGCGTTCGCGGCCGGCGAGGCCGAGCAGGTCCGCGAGCCCGGCGGCGTTCCCGAGGTCGGTGTGGCCGTCGAGCGGGAGGTGGGAGACGTAGAGCGCCACGTCCTCCCGAATCAGCGGTGCAATGCGGTCGAAGTCCCGCCCGGTCACGCGCTCGATGCCGCCCCACGAGAGCCCGTGATGGGTGACGAGAACGTCGGCGTCCACGGACACCGCGGATTCGATGGTTTCGACGGCGGCGTCTACCGCGAACGCGACGTGCTCGACCTCCCCGTCCCCGCTTCCGACTTGGAGACCGTTCGCGCTCGCGTCCACGTCCGCGTAGTCGCTCGTCCGCAACGCTTCGTCGTACCGCGCCGCGAGTTCGGAGACATCCATACCGGTACACGGAGCGCGCTCGCCATAGATGCGGCGAACCTTCAAATACGAACCCGAGCCAGCCGGGGGCGTGCAGTAATAGTCGTCTCGGGGCGCTCAGCGGTTGTGCGTCACACCGCCCCGAGTAGTGCGAGTGACGCTTGTCCACCCTACCCTGAATCGGCGTGTGCGTACACGAAGTCCCGGAGGAGTTTCGCCCCTAGAACCGCGGCCTGCCCGTCGTCGCGGTCGTTCACCTCCACCACGTCGAACGCCGACGCCGCGGGCGCGAGCTCGCGAACGAGCCGCCGCATCGTCCGCGAGGACAGCCCTCCGGGTTCCGGCGTTCCCGTGCCGGGCGCGAACGCCGGGTCCGCGGCGTCCACGTCCACCGAGAGGTAGACGTTGCCGGAGAGCGACGGCGACCACGACTCGGCCTCGCTCGGCTCCACCACGGTCACGTCCGCCTCGCGAGCGCGCGCCCACTCCGCGTCGCTCCCCGAGCGCGCACCGACGACGTACGCCTCGTCCGCAATGTCGAGCGCGTGCCGCGTCACCGTCGAGTGACTCAACGGGTTCCCGTCGTACGACTCGCGGAGGTCGAGGTGGGCGTCCAGCGCGACGAACACGTCCGGCTCGACCGCTCGGACGCCCGCCACAGAGACCGTGTGCTCGCCCCCGACGAGCAACGGCACCGCGTCGTCCCACAGGACGTCCGTGAGCGTCCCTCGGAGGTAGTCGAGGTACTCCTCGGTGTCGTCCCACGCGTGCACGTCACCCTGGTCGTGCACCCCGAGCGCGGAGAACGACTGGTCAGTCCGGTGGTCGTAGTCCTCGAACGTCCGCGCGAACTGACGGACGCGGTCCGGCCCGAACCGCGTCCCCGGCTGAAAAGACGTCGAAACGTCGAGCGGTGCGCCGACGACCACGTAATCCGCGTCCTCGCGGTCGGCGGTCGCACCGGCGAACATCTATTCGAGAACCTTCCGCTTGCCTTCCCACTCCAGGAACTCGATCTCGTCGTCCGGGTCGACGGACACGTCGTCGGGGAGTTCGATAGTGATCGTCTCGTACGTGTCGAGGTCCATCACCTGCACGACGTTGTCGGATTCCTTCGCGACGACTTGGCCCTGCTTTCGGTTGACGATGGGCACCCAGACCTTCGCGTCGACAGGCTGGCTGAAACTCCGCTTCTTCTCGTCGAAGACGCCACGAGCCTCGACGCGTGCCTTCGCGCTCCCGTGCTTCCCGGGCTTCGCGGTGGAGTACGCGTCGATCTTGCACGCCGCGTCGTCGATAATGACGTAGTTCCCTTCCTGGAGTTCGCGAACCTGCTTCTGCTCTTTCGCCATGCACCCGGATTCTCGACGTGCGAGTATAAACCGTTTGGAACGCGACGACCGCCCTACGCGCGGAGGACGGCGCTCACGCGCTCCAACCCCGCTTCCAGTTTCTCGGTCGGCAGCCCGAATCCGATGCGGAAGTAGTCGTCGTACCCGAAGCAGTCCCCGGGCGCGAGCACAACGCCCGCGTCCTCCACGACGGTGCGGCAGAACTCCCGCGACCCGGCGTACTCGTCGGGCACGGTGACGAAGCCGTTCACGCCGGTCGGGTCGTGCCAGTCGAGGCCGTGCTCGTCCAGCCAGTCCGCGACGATACCGTGGTTCCTGGCCGCTATCTCGTGGTTCTCCGCGAGAATCTCGTCCTCCTGCTCGCCGAGCGCCTGGTGGGCGACGTGCTGACCGAAGACGCCGGGGGAGATGGTGGTGTAGTCCTTCCACTCGACCGCCGCGTTCACGACCTCCCGCGGGCCGCAGAGCCAGCCGAACCGCAGACCCGCCAGCCCGTAGGATTTCGAGAGGCTGGACGTGCTGATACCGTACTCGCCCAGGCTCGCGACCGGCGGCGTCGGATTCTCGGCCAGGAGCCGATACACTTCGTCCCCGAGCAGGTAGGCGTCGTGCGAGGCGGCGACCTCGTACAGTTCTTCGACCGTCTCCGCGTCGTGGTGGCGACCCGTGGGATTGTTCGGGTTCACGAACGCCACCACGTCCGTCTCCGGACGTATCGCCTCACGCACCGCGTCCACGTCCAGTTCCCACGTCGGCGGATTGAGCGGGACCGCCGTCACGTCGCCGATGGCGTCGGGCACGGCGGTGAGCGCCTGGTACGTCGGCGTGACGACGACTGCGTGTCCGCCTTCGTCCATCAGCGCGTGGTACGCGAGGAAGTTCGCCTCCTGCGCGCCACACGTGAACGCGAGTTCGTCCGCGCCGCGGTCGTGTCTGCTCGCCACCTCCGCGCGGAGGTCGGGGTCGCCGTCCGTCGGGATGACGTACCCGAGTTCGCCCGGGTCGGTGTCGAAGCGTTCGCTGTCGAGACTCCGGATACCCGATTCGGCGAGCATGATGTCCGCGTCGTGTTCGTACTCGTCGAACCAGCGTTCGAGGTCGAACGAAGCGATGTCCATATCCGGACTACGCGCACCCACCCCAAAGGTGAGGTGGTGTCACTTCTCGCGGCGCTCGCGGAGGCTCTGCCGCGTGAACTGCGGGGTCGCCTGCAGGCGCTTCCGTTTCCGGAACGACCGATACAGGTAGAACGCCGTGACGACCGCGAGACCGCCGGTTACGGCGGCCGCCTGGAGGTGGGCGTCCGCGTACAGGTAGGACGTGGAGAGCACGGACACCGCGAGCAGCAGTCCGAAGACGATGCGTCTGCCGAGGCGGTCGATGACGTCGTTCGAGTCTTCGATGTCGGCGCGGACGTAGAGGTCGTCGCGGTCGATGCGGTCGAGCGCGCGTTCGAGTTTCGGCGGCACGCGCACGGCGGACTGTGCGGCCCGCGCGAACTCCTCGCCGGTCTCCTCGACGAACTGGCGCGCGCCCTCCTCGCGGTAGCCCGAGTCCCCGAGGTAGTCGGTGGCGACCGAGATGAAGTCGAAGTCGGGGTCGAGCGTCACGCACACGCCCTCCACGACTGTCGCGACGCGGAGGACGAGCGCGAGGTTCGCGGGCAGGCGCAGCGGGAAGTCGTAGATGGTGTCCTCGACCTTCCCCACGATTTGCTGGACGCGATAGGTTTCGATGGACTCGCCCCGAGCGTCCCGAATCGCGAGTTCCATCACTTCCGCCATCGTCGCGCGGTCGGCCTCCGGACTCAGCGTCCCCAGTTCGACGAGCGTGTCGAGGATGGCTTCGATATCCTGGTTCGCCACCGCGATGTAGAAGTCCACTATCTTCCGCTGGACGAACTCGTCCGCGCGCCCGCTCATCCCGAAGTCGTAGAAGACGATGGTGCCGTCGTCCTGCACCGCGAGGTTCCCGGGATGCGGGTCGGCGTGGAACACGCCGTCCTCGATTATCATCTGGAGGTACGCGCGCTCCAGCGTCTCCGCGACCGCGTGCCGGTCTACGCCCCGCCGGTCGAGCTCCTCGACGTTCGATATTTTCGTGCCCGAAATGTACTCCATCGTGAGCACGCGTTCGGTCGAGTACTCGTCGTACACGTCGGGGATGGCGATACTGTCGTTCTCCGCGAAGTTCCCCTGAATCTCCGCGAGCATCTCGGCCTCCCGCGCGTAGTCCATCTCCTCGCGAATCGTCTTCGCGAACTCGTCCGCGAGGTTGTCGAGACTGAACGCCCGCGCCTGCCCGACGAACCGCTCGACGAGCGGAATCGACCACCGAATCACGCGCAGGTCGGCCTCCACGAGGTCCTCGATGCCCGGCCGCCGCACCTTCACCGCGACCGGTTCGCCGTCGACTTCGGCCGTGTACACCTGTCCGAGACTCGCGCCGCTGATGGCGTCCGCGTCGAAGTCGTCGAACGCCTCGTCCACGTCGCCCACGTCCGCTTCGAGCACCGCGCGCGCGTCCTCCCAGTCCGCGGGCGGCACCTGGTCCTGGAGTCCCTCCAGCACGTCCACGTACTCCGGCGGTAGGATGTCGGGACGGGTGGAGAGCAGCTGGCCGAGTTTGATGAACGTCGGGCCGAGCGTGAGCAGGCTATCGAGCAACCGTCGCGCCCGCCGTACTCGCATCTCGCTCGACACCCGCCGTCGGCCGCCGAAGAAGAAGTACTTCCGGCGGTCGCGGAGGTACGCGACGATGAGCGGGAGGAACTGCCAGAGCACGACGACGAACCGTCGGTACGCGCGCAGTACCGCCACCGTCAGCCCTCGATCTCTATCTCACGACCGCGGCCGGCCTTCGGGAGCGTCACCGTCAGCACGCCCTCGTCGATTGATGCGGTCGCGTCCGCGTCCGTTGCGTCCGGGGGTAGCGGGAGTTCCGCGTCGAGAAAAAGCGCGCGGTCCTCCCGGTGGTAGGAGAAGCCCGCCGGCACGTCCTTCTCGCGGCGCGCCTCCACGCGGAGCACGCCGTCCTCGACGCGCACGTCCGTGGTGTCGGCGGTCGCGCCCGGAACGTCGACGACGACGCGGTACGCGTCCTCGCCTTCGAGGAGGTCCACGGAGACGGCGTCGGGCAGGTCGCGGAGCGCGTCACGGAAGCCAGTCATACTCACGTATTCGCGCGCCGGGTCGAAAAAACCGACGGGCGCTATGTGGCCCGCTGGCTTCTGAGACCCGCTGGCTTTAGACGGCCACCGACCCAATCCGTGGATATGAACGCAGACCGCCACGAGGCCGGGTTCAAGAACCGCACCCGCCTCGCGGACGCCGTCGACACCCTCCGGGGCGTCGTCGAGCCACACGGTCGGGTCGAGAGCGTCCCGCTCGCCGACGCGGACGGCCGCGCGCTCGCTGAATCCGTCACCGCGGCCCGCGACGTGCCGCACTACGACCGCGCCGCGATGGACGGGTACGCCGTGCAGGCCAGCGACACCTTCGGCGCGGGCGACCGCTCGCCCGCCGTCCTCCGGGAGACCGAGGGCGACGTGGGGGCGGGCGAGGCCGCGCGCGTCCACACCGGGAGCGCCATGCCGGACGGCGCGGACGCCGTCGTGATGATCGAACACCTCACCGAGGTCGGGAGCGAAATCGAGGTGTTCGACGCCGTCGCGGAGGGCGAGAACGTCGGGCCCGCGGGCGAGGACGTGGCCGCCGGAACCGCGCTGTTCGACCCCGGCCACCGCCTCCGCCCGAGCGATTTAGGCCTCCTCCGCGGCACCGGCGTCGACGCCGTCTCCGTGTTCGAGCGCCCGTCCGTCGCCGTGATACCGACGGGCGAGGAACTCGTGGACGCCGACCCGGGACCGGGCGAGATGGTGGAGACGAACGGCCTCACGGTCTCGCGGCTCGCCGAGCGCTGGGGCGCCAGAAGCCGCTACCGCGACGTGGTGACGGACGATGCGGACGCGCTCCGCACGGCAATCGAGCGCGACCTCGACGCCGACGTGGTGGTGACGACGGGCGGGTCGTCGGTCGGCGAACGCGACCTCGTCCCCGACGTCGTCGCGGACATCGGCGACGTGCTCGTGCACGGCGTCGCGCTCAAACCCGGCCACCCGGTCGCGTTCGGCCGCGTCGACGGAATGCTCGTCGTGATGCTCCCGGGGTATCCGGTCGCGTGCATCGTCAACGCCGTCCAGTTCCTCCGCCCTGCCATCGCCGGCCTCGGCGGGTTCGACCCCGCGCCCCACCCGACCCGGCAGGCGACGCTCGACGGGAAACTCGCGAGCGAACCCGGTACGCGGACGTTCGCGCGCGTCACCGTCGACGACGGCACCGCGACGCCCGTCCGAACCTCCGGGTCGGGCATCCTCTCGTCGGTCGCGCTCTCCGACGGCTGGGTCGCCGTCCCCGAGGACGTGGAGGGGTACGCGGCGGGCGAGACTGTCACCGTCGAGTTCTGGGAGGGCAAGCGATGACACGCAAGGAGTTCCGCGACCTCTCCTCCCTTGCGGAGGCTCGCGAGGTCGTGAACGGCCTCGACGTCGCGCCCGGCACCGAACTCGTCTCGCTCGCGGACGCCCGCGGCCGCGTACTCGCCGAGCGCGTTGACGCCGACCTCGACGTCCCCGGGTTCGACCGCGCATCCATGGACGGCTACGCCGTGCGCGCCACGGACACGTTCGGCGCGACCGAAGCCGACCCCGTCGTCCTCGACCGCGCGGGAACCGTGCACGCCGGCGAGACACCCGACGTAGCCGTCTCTCCGGGCGAGTGCGTGGAGGTATCGACGGGCGCGGTCGTTCCCGACGGCGCGGACGCCGTGGTGATGGTCGAACGCACCGCCGAAGTCGAGTCCGGCGAGCGAATCGAGGTTCGGACGGCGGTCGCGCCCGGCGAGGACGTGATGGTCGCGGGCGCGGACGTGGCGGCGGGCGAACGCGCGCTCGGCCCCGGAACCCGACTCACGTCACGTGAAATCGGCCTTCTGTCCGCGCTCGGCGTCGCCGAAGTCCCCGTCCGGACGAAACCCCGCGTCGGCATCGTCTCCACCGGCGACGAACTCGTCCGCCCCGGCGACCCCCTCGATTCCTCGCGCGGCGAAATTCACGACGTGAACACGTACACCATCGCCGCCGGCGTCGAGGAAGCGGGCGGCGAGGCCGTGCTCTACCCGCACGCCGGCGACAGCGAGGCGGAGATGGAGCGCCAGCTCCGCGAGGCCGCCGACGAGTGCGACCTCGTCCTCTCCTCCGGCTCCACGAGCGCGAGCGCCGTCGACGTGGTGTACCGCGTCGTCGAGGACCGCGGCAGCCTCCTCCTGCACGGCGTCGCCGTCAAACCCGGGAAGCCGATGCTCGTCGGCGAACTCGGCGGGAGCGCGTACGTCGGCCTCCCCGGCTATCCCGTGAGCGCGCTCACCATCTTCCGAACGTTCGTCGCCCCGAAAATCCGGGACGCCGCCGGCCAGCCCACGCCGCCGGCCGCGACCGTCACGGGCCGGATGAGCGCGCGCGAGCGCTACGGCGAGGGCCGCACCCGCCTCATGCCGGTCGGGTTGGTCGAGAACGGCGACGGCGAGACCTTGGTGTATCCGGTGGACAAGGGAAGCGGCGCGACCACCAGCCTCGTGGAGGCCGACGGCGTCGTCACCGTTGACGCCGACACCGACTATCTCGACGAAGGCGAACGCGTCGACGTGCAGTTGTTCTCGCCGGACGTGCGCCCGCCCGCGCTGCTCGGCGTCGGCGAGGACGACCCCGCGCTCTCCCGCGTCCTTGACCAGGTTCGAGGACCGCGCTACCTCTCCTTCGGCACGCGCGAGGGAATCCGACGGCTCCGCGACGGCCTTCCGGACATCGCCGTCACCAGCGGCCCGCTCGACCGCGACGTGGCCGGCGACGAACTCGCATCGTGGACCCGCGAGTGGGGGCTCGTCACCACGCCCGACGGCCCCGACAGCCTCGCCGAACTCGCGGACGGCGACTACCGGTTCGTCAACCGCGACACCGGCTCAGGCCTCCGAACGTCCTTCGACGCCGCGCTCTCCGACCTCGCCGCAGACCGCGGCACCGACTCGCTCACCGACGACATCGACGGCTACGACTTCACCGTGAAGGCGCACGCCAGCCCCCCGCGGAAAGTCCTGGAGGGCCGTGCGGACGCCGGCCTCGGACTGCGCGCGACAGCCGACGACCTCGGCCTCGACTTCGTCCCGCTCGGTAAGGAACCGGTGCGCGTCTTCGCGAACCCCGAGCGCCGCGAGAAACCCGGCGTCACGGCGCTCACGTCCGCGCTCGCCGACCTCGACGCCGTGCTCGCTGACCTGCCCGGGTACGACCGATGACGATAGACGGCCACACCGACGTCCTTCTCCAGTGCGTGGACGCAGCCGACCCCGTCGCCGCGCTCCGCGCCCGCGACGGCGGCCACCTCGACCTCGAACGCGCCCGCCACGCCGGCGTCGACGCCGCCTTCTTCGCCGCGTTCCCGCCGAGCCCCGAGATGCCTGACCCGCTCGTTGACGACGACTCCTACCGGTATCCGTTCGCGCCGACGCCCGACTTCGAGAGCGCGCGCGACAGCGTCTACGGAATGCTCGCGCTCCTCCACCGCGCCGACCGCGCTCTCGACGGCCTCCGCGTCGTCACCACGCCCGCCGACCTCGACGCTTGCGCTGATTCGGGGGTGGTCGGCGCGATTCCCCACCTGGAGGGCGCGGAAGCCATCAGTCCCGACTGCTCGAACCTCGACTTCCTCTACGCCGCGGGCCTCCGGTCGCTCAGCCCCGTCTGGAGCCGCCCGAACGACTTCGGCCACGGCGTCCCCTTCCAGTACCCGAGCGACACCGACACCGGCGACGGCCTGACCGACGCCGGCCGCCGCCTCGTCCGCGCGTGCGACGACCGCGGCATCCTCGTGGACGGCGCGCACATGAACGCTGCGACCCTCGCGGACACCCTCACCGAACTCGCCTCGCCGATGGCGGTCACGCACACCGCCGCGCACGCCGTCAGCCCGCACTCGCGGAACCTCACGGACGACCAGCTCCATGCCGTCGCCGACGCCGGCGGCGTCGTCGGACTGACGTTCGGCGCGAGCAGCTACGCCGACCGGCCCGACCCGCACGCGTCCGCGAGCGTCCACGACATCGCCGCGCACGCCGCACACATCGCCGACACCGTCGGCGTCGAACACGTCGCGCTCGGCTCCGATTTCGACGGCGCATCGCTCGTCGACGAACTCGACGACGTGACGGACCTCCCGCTGCTCGTGGACGCGCTCCGCGACGAGGGATTCGACGAGGCCGACCTCTCGAAAATACTGGGGGAGAACTGGGAGCGGCTACTCCGCCGCGTCCTGTAGAAGCGTGTCGACGCGACGAGTTCGGCGGTCGCCGAGCACGCAGCGCCCGCGAACCTCGGGGTCGTGGCGCTCGACGTGCACGCCGTGCAGGCCGGCGTTCGCCGCCGCTTCGACGTCGCTCTGTCCGTCACCGACGTAGACGCCGCGCTCTCGTGAAGTAACGCCGAGGTCAGTCATCGCGAGTTCGAGGGGTCGCGCGTCCGGCTTGTAGCCCGTTTCGGGCGAACAGCACAGCCGGGTGTCGAACCAGTCCGCGATGTCGAGGTGGTCGAGCACCGGTTCCGCGAGGAACGCGGCGCAGTGCGTCACGAGTCCCGTCGGCCGGTCGAGGTCCGCGAGCGCGGCGGCGTCCTCGTGCAGGTACGTCGCTTCGGCGCGCGCCACCGGGTCCTCGACGTCGTCGAGCGCCGTCCAGAACGCGTCCGCGTCGTACCCCCACGCCGCCAACTGTGCGTCGCGACTCCCGCCGAGACCGTGCCACAGCACTTCCGCCTCGCGGTCCGAGAACTCGACGCCGAGGCGGTCCCCCACCTCGTCCAACACGCCGCGTGCGTACGACCACTCCACGTCCACCAGCGTCCCGTCGAGGTCGAACAGCCAGAACTCGTACTCCGAACCCGCCATCTACCCGAGAGAGGGCGCGAACACGGAAGAAGCCGTCACTGCATCTCCACGCTACTCCCGAAGTACTTGTTCACGACTTCGGAGACGTCGTCCGCGTTGAACGCGTCGAGGTCGCGCTCGATTTCGTCCGTGAGCGCGCTCCAGTACTCGTCGTCCGTCTCGAACCCCCGGTACTCGACGGAGAGCACGGGCACGCCCAGCGCGTCCTCCGTGCGTTCTCGGAAGTGCTTCCTGTCCTCCAGTTCGCCCCGCCAGAGGGTGTCTCGGAAGAACAGCCACTCCGGGTCGCCGGGGGCGGCCGCGTCCCGATACAGCCGCGTCTCGAACTCGTCCGGCTCCACGGACAGCTCTTCGGCGGTGTCGAGGCGGAACCGCACGTGGAAGACGTAGCGCGCGTCCATCTATCGGAGCGCGTTCGCCGCGTCGGCGAGTTCGACGTCCTTGCCCGTGATACCGCCCTCCTCGTGGCTCGTGAAGCGCACCTCGACCTCCTTGTACCGAATCACGATTTCGGGATGGTGGAACTCCTCCTCCGCGAGCTCCCCGACCTCGGACGCGAACGCGACGCCCGCGAGGTAGTCGTCGAACTCGAACACGCGCACGATTTCGTCGCCGTCACGCGTCCAGCCCGACGGAAGCTGTTCCGCTATCTCCTCGTCGTCGAGTAGTTCAGCCATACCGGAGAGTTCCGCGCCAGCCTCAAAACAGTATCCGCTAGTCGTCCTCGCTTTCCGCGGCCGCCCACGCGCTCGGGTCGGCGTCCACGAGCGGACTGCTGCCGTCGAGGTCGGGGTCGAACAGTTCGAGCGCGGTCGCGATGGTCTGCCAGTCGTCCTCCTCCGCCGCGTCGCGCAGGCTCCGCGTGGGCGCGGCGAGAATCTGGGAGACGAGGGAGTCCGCGAGCGCCTCCACGCTCTCGCGCTGGGACTCGCTGAGGTCGCCCTCTGATTCGAGTTTCGAGAACGCGGTATCGAGTTCGCGCGCCTTCAGGCGCTCCGCGCTCTCGTACATCGTCGCGATGACCTCGTCCGCGCGCTTTCGCTTGTACTGCGCGAGCAACCGCTCGAACTCCTCGGTGACGATGCGCTCGACCTCGCGGGCGGCGTCCGCGCGCCGGTCCCGGGTCGCGTCCGTCACCGCCTCGATGTCGTCGAGGTCGCGCACCGACACGCCCTCCACCGCCGTAGCGGCGGGCGCGATGTCCCGCGGCTGTCCGAGGTCCACGAGGAACGTCTCGCCCGCGCCCTGCACGGTCTTCTTCGTCACGACCGGGTCGTCGCTCCCGGTCGCGGTGACGACCACGTCCGCGGACGCGACGTGCTCCGAGAGCGCGTCCAGGCTCACCGCCGCGCTCGCGGTCTCCAGCTCTTCGAGCACCCACTCGGCGTGCGTGACGGTGCGGTTCGCGACGACGAGGTTCTCCGCGTCGCTCGCGTCGAACGCCTTCGCGGCGAGCGCGCCCATCTCGCCCGCGCCGACGACGAGCGCGCTCGCACCGTCGAGTCCGGTCTCCCGGTCCGCGAGCCGGGTCGCCGCGCTCCCGAGACTCACCACGCCCTCGTTGATGCTCGTCTCGTTTCGCGCACGCTCACCCACGTGCAGCGCCTTCGTCACGGCCTCCCGGAGCACGGTGCCGATGGCGTCCGCGCCGCGCGCCGCCTCGAATGCGTCCCGGAGCTGCCCCATGATCTGGTCCTCGCCGACGACGACGGATTCGAGGCCGGCGGCGACCCGGAGGAGGTGGCGGAGGCTCGCCTCGTGGTTCATGCCGACGACGGGCGAATCCTCGAAGACGGCGGCGAGCGCGCGGTCGCCCGTGGATTCGTCGTCCGCCACCACGTACGCTTCCACGCGGTGACACGTCTGCACGACGAACGCCTCCCGGACCCCCGGCTCGTCGAGCAACGCGGTCACCGCGTCCGCGTCGCTCCCGAGCCGCGCGGACTCGATGTCGTCTAGGGTCGCGTGGTCGTGCGAGACCCGCACGCCCGCGATGACGCCCATGTTCGTCTTCACGGTGTGTACTGCTCCCCGAGTTCGTCCCGCAGGACGACCTCGGCTTCTCGGCGAGGATTGACCCCGCGCGTACGTAAAGCCTTCCAAACCGACGGCGCTCGCACCAGCCGACGCACCGCCCTCCGTCGGTCCGCCGGCGGGACGCCCGCCGCCTTCAGGTCTTCGCGCACCGCCCCGGAGAGGTCGGCCATCCCGCCCGCGCCCGCGAGTTCGTCCTCGATTCGCTCCCGGAGGTGTTTCGCGAGCGCAGGACTCGACCCGCCCGTCGAAACCGCCACCGTCACCGGGTCGTCCTCGACGGTCGCGGGCACGGTCACGCTTCCCGCCGGCTGACTCCCCGATTCGTCCGCGCGGTTCACGAGCGCGCCGTGCTCGCGCGCCGCATCCGCCGCGGCGTCGTTCACATCCGCGGAATCCGTCGCGGCGACGACGAGCACCGGGTCGGCGCGCGCCACCCACGCACGGACGCCGTCGGGGTCGGGTGCGTCCCGGACGAGGTCCGCATCACCGAACTCGGCGTCCGCGAACTCGGGACTCACCACTATCACGTCGGCTTCGCTCGCGAACCCGCGGGCCTTCCGCGCGCCGACCCGTCCGCCGCCGAACACCAGCACGGTCTCGCCCGTGAAGTCGTGCGCCAGCAGCGCCATCTACGCCTCCGAGTCCGACTCCGTGTTCGCGTCCGCGCGCTCCGCCATCCGCAGCCCCGTCTTCTTCAGGATTCGCGTCGAGAACAGCGTGTCCCAGTCGTCGTCGCCCACGTCCCAGTACTCGCTCATCACGTCCCGCACCTGCCGGATGCGCTCCTTGCTTTCGTCCTCGCTGCGGCCGTGCGTCATCGCGAAGAAGTTGTACGACCACACGCCCTCGTGGCGCGGCCGCTCGTAACAGTGCGTCACGAAGTCGAGGCTCGCGACCGCCGGCCCGACCTCGCCCACCACGTCGTCGGGCACGTCCCAGACGGTCATCCCGTTCTCCGTGTACCCGAGCGAGTAGTGGTTCGGAATCACGCCGACTCGCCGCACCTTCCCCTCCTCGTTGAACCGTCGGAGCGTCTCCACGACCCACTCCGCGTCCTGCCCGATGTCCTCGGCCACGTCCGCGTACGGCGTCGCCGTGACCGGGAGGCCGTCCTGAATCGCGAGCACGAGGTCGCGCTCCGCCGGCGTCAGCACGTCCCGGTCGGTCCGGTCGGGACTCGGCCCGAGGTGCGAGAGGTCCACGTCACCGTCCTGCACCGGACCGTCCAAAAGGAACTTCGCCTCCACCCGGAACTCCTGTTGCTTCGGCAGATTGTACGTCTCCTGCCCCGTCTCCTCCTCGATTTCCGCGAGCACCTCGTCCACGCGGTCCTCGTCCGCGACCGACAGCACGAACCACATGTTGAGATGCGGGTGCTCGCGCTCGTAGTTGTGCGCGACCTCCCGGTGGTCGTTCACCAACTCAGCGATCTCCTCGTACTCCTCCTCGGGCGCGTGCATCGCCACGAGCGTCGCCTGCCCGCCGATCTCCTCGGCGTTGATGAGCGCGCCGAACCGCGTCAGCACGCCGTCCTCGTCCAACTCCCGAACGAGGTCCACGAGCTCCGCCGCGTCCACGTCGATACCCCGTCCGCGAAGCGCTTCCGCGGCCGGTTCGAACGGATGACGAACGACCGGAAACCCCCCCTGGAACGCGTTTATCACCGCGCGCTCCCGGTCGTCGAGGTCCGTCTCAGTCATACATCCGATTGGGGGTTGGGTACAGATAAGACCACCCGTTCCCCGCTCCGCCACGCCAATTCGGCTTACGCGAAGTACTCCTCGTCCGTCACGCCCACGACCTCGTCCGCGTTCTCCACGTCACGGAGGTCGTCGAGGACGGCCTCGTGGTCGTCCGTCGCCTCCCAGTACAACACCACGTCGTACGCGCCGTCCCGCATGAGCTGCTGGCACTCCCAGACGAACTCGTCGCCGTCGATGGTGCGGCCGTGGTGTTGGTTCACGCCGAACTCGTCGCTGTCGTTCCCCGAGTACACGTACGTGTCCTCGTCGGTGACGTGGGCGGCGATGACGTCGCCCGCGTCGAGCGTGAGCTGATGCATCATGCTCTCCTCCTCACCGTCGAGGCTCGTGTGCACGACCGCGCCGTGAAGCTCGATGTCGCCGGGTTTGAGGAGTTCGACCGCGCGCCGATAGAGGTCCGCGTTCAGCGTCTCCGTCATACCCCGTACTCGGATAGAGCGCACCATACGTCTCACGGTCCCGTCCCGTACTCCAGAAGGCTGATACCCCTCCACTGCCCACGGACTGGTGATGCGAGACTGGCTTCGCCGCCGCGTCCGCGCGGGCTACGAGCGACTGCTCTCCCGCGAAGTCGACGGCGCACCCGAACACGTCGCCGTCATCCAGGACGGCAACCGCCGATACGCCCGCGAACGCGGCGGCGAAGCCACCGACGGCTACCAGGCCGGCGCGCGAACCACTGAGGAGATGCTGGACTGGTGCGCCGACCTCGGCATCGAGGAACTCACGCTCTACGCGTTCTCCACGGAGAACTTCGAACGCCCCGAGGAACAACAGGAACACCTCTTCGACCTCCTCACCGAGAAACTCCACGAGTTCGCGGACGCCGAACGCGTCCACGACCGCCACGTCCGCGTGCGCGCCATCGGCGAAACCGACCGCCTCCCGCCGCGCGTCCGGGACGCAATCGCGTACGCCGACCGCCGCACCCGCGGCTACGACGGCTTCACGCTCAACGTCGCGCTCGCGTACGGCGGCCGCGCCGAACTCCTCGGCGCCGCCCGCGACGCCGCGCACGCAGTCGACGCCGGCGACCTCGACCCCGACGACGTGACCGTGGACGAAATCCAGGCCCGCCTCCACCCCGACCGCGTCCGCGACGTCGACCTCATCATCCGCACCGGCGGCGACGAACGCACCTCCAACTTCCTCCCCTGGCACGCCAACGGCAGCGAAGCCGCCGTCTACTTCTGCGCGCCCTACTGGCCCGAATTCTCCAAAATCGACTTCCTCCGCGGCATCCGCACCTACCAAGCCCGCGAGAAATCCTGGCAACGCGCCCGCCTCGAACGCGCCGTCGCCCTCGTCCGCGCGTTCGGCAGCGCCGAACTCGACGACGCCCGCGCCATCATCGACCGCCTCCGCCCCCGCCACACCGCCGACCTCCCCGACGAAGAACCCGCGGACTAGACGGCCTGCTGTCCTATCAACCGAAATCTCGCGATTCGAGGAGTTACTGAATTCGGGCTATCGCCCGAATCTCCGCTGACGGTTCTGGTAATCCCGAATGGCGCGGAGGTAGTCGCGCTTCCGGAAGTCCCGCCAGTTCACGTCGGTGAAGTAGAGCTCGGCGTAGACGGACTGCCAGATCATGAAGTCGCTGAGGCGTTCCGCGCCGGTTTTGACGACGAGGTCGGGTTCGTCGGGGAAGACGAGGCGGGATTCGATTTCGGATTCGTCCACGTCGTCGGGCGAGAGGTCGCCGGCGTCGACGGATTCGGCGATGGACTGGACGGCGTCCGCGAACTCGTGTTTCCCGCCGAGCCCCACCGAAATCTGGATGGGTTCGTCGGCGCGCTCGGTGTCGCTGGGGCCGCGCACGGCGACCTCGCGGGGCGCGTCGACGGCGGCGAGTTCGCGTTCGAGCGTCGGGACGACGGTTTCGTCGAGCACGCTCACGTACACGGTGACGCGCTCGGCGCCGTAGTCGAACGCCCACCGGAACGCGTCGCTGAGCGTGCCGTACGCGCCCTGTTCGAGAAGGTCGCGTTCCGTGAGGACGAGCGCGACGTGGTCGGGAGTCGGCGTGTCGTCCCGGCGCACGCGAAGCGCGAGGTAGTAGTCGTAAACGCCCACAGTCCGTCTCCTCGACGCGCGGCCTAAACCCCTCCGCTGTTCGGGAGCCTTAAGTGCGGCGCAGGTGAAGCAACGGCGTTACCGTGACTCTCCCGCTTCGGCGGGCGGCGGCGTACGCGCTCTGTAGTCTCCTCGCGCTCACCGCCCCCTTCCTCGGCCCGTACGCCGCCGCGCCGTTCGCCGCGGTGGCGGCCGCGGCCTACGTCGTCCGGGACGGCGTCGTCTTCCGATTGCTCGCGTTCCCGTGGGACGAACACGCGGAACGCCTCCGGACGTTCATCGGATTCGCGGGCGGCGCGGCCGGCCTCGCCGTCCTCGTGCCCGCGCTCGAGCTGCCCGTCGTCGTGTACGTCGCGACCGTGCTCGCGCTCGCGTTCGGCGACCTCGGCTACCGCGCCGTCCTCGACTATCGAGAGTCCCGCGTGTACGCGACCGCTGGGTTCGCTGTGCTCGGCACACTCGCTGCATTCCTCGGCCAGCTCGCGGTCGTGGAAGCCGGTGCGACCGCCGCCACTCCGCCGACGTACGCGTTCTTCGCAACTGCTGCGGCATTGCTCGCGGCGCTCCTCCGAGCCGTCTTCACCGAACGCGACTCCCCCCTCCTCCTCGCCGTCATCGCCCTCCTCCTCTGGCTGTTCTGGACCGTCGCCGACCCCGTTTCCTGGACGCGCATCGCCGTCGCGCTCGCGCTCACCGTCGGATTCGGCGCGCTCTCCTTCGTCGTCGGCTCCAGCTCCATCCCGGGCCTCCTCACCGGCGTCTTCCTCGGCCTGCTCGCGGTCGTTCTCGGCGGCTACGGCTGGTTCGCCGTGCTCATCACGTTCTTCGGTCTCGGGAGCTTCGCCACCAAGTACCGCTACGAGGAGAAGAAATCCCGCGGCGTCGCCGAGGAGAACGAGGGCGCGCGCGGAAGCGGGAACGTCCTCGGGAACTCCGCCGCGGCGCTCGTCGCGCTCCTCCTGTTCGCGTCCGCCGCCCACCTCCCGTGGAGCGCGCAGGTGTTCCTCTACGCCTACCTCGGCAGCGTCGCCACCGCACTCGCCGACACCCTATCGAGCGAAATCGGCGGCCTCTACGGACCGCCCCGCCTCCTCACAACGCTCGAACCCGTCGAACCCGGAACGGACGGCGGCGTCACCTGGCAGGGCGAACTCGCCGGCGTCGCGGGCGCGGCACTCATCGCGCTCATCGGCCTCGTCGCGTTCTCCCTCCCGCCGCTCGGCGTGCTGCTCGTCGTCGCCGGCGGCCTCGTCGGCATGACGGTCGACAGCATCGTCGGCGCGACCCTCGAAGGCGGCCTGTTCGGCAATCAGTCGGTGAACTTCACCGCCACCGCGAGCGGCGGCGTCGCGGCCGCCGTCCTCGCACTTCTCTTACTCTAACTCAGAAACAGTGTGCACGCGGACCGCTGCGGGCTGTTTCACGTACTCGCCGCGCTCCGTTCCGACGACCCGGCCGACCCCGCGCTGCGCCGCCACGTCGAGAAGCCGCTGCGTCACCGCGCCGTCCAGCAGCACGACCGCCGGCACCGGGTCCGCGTCGACGAGCGCGTCGAACGCCTCGGCGGCGGCGACGGCCTCCAGTTCCACGCGTTCGCCGTCGAGGAACCGCGCCTCGCCGGACTCCACCACGTCCGCCGCGAGGTCCGCGAGCGACGCCGGCTCGACCGACTCGACCGCCACCGCTGCCTCGGTACTCCCCGTCGTTTCCGCTGACTCTTTCCGGGTATCCGCTGCTTCCGCTGCCGTCTCCGCTGCCTCCGTCGCCGTTTCAGCAGCCTCTGTGGCTGCCTCGCTACCGGCCGTTGTGGACACCGCGGATGCGCCCGCCGCATCGCCCTCGCCATCAGCGTCCTCGCTGTCGTCGGAGGGAGTGGGTTCGCCGTCGGTGGGTGTGGGGACGGTTTCGGTGCTGCCGTCGGTCACCGCGGTGGGTGTGTCGCCGCTCGCGTACGGCGTCTTGTTCCGGAGTGCGGCGTCCACCTGCGCCCGCGAGAGGTCCTCGACGGACTCGTCGTCGGGTGCGCGGGCGACGTAGTCGATGTTCCCGACCTGCGCGAGTTCGCGGCGGATGAGGTCGCCGCCGCGGTCGCCGTCGAGGAAGACGGTCGTCGTGCGCTCGCGGGTGAGGTCGGCGACGGCGTCGGGGACGTTCGTCCCCTCGACCGCGATTGCGTTCTTCACACCGTACCGGAGGAGGCGCTTCACGTCCGCGCGGCCCTCCACGACCACGACCGCGTCCGAGGACGCGACGTGCGGGCCCGCCGGCAGCCCCTCGTACTCCGTGATGTCGGCTTCCTTCGCGGACTCCCGGACTTCCTCCAGGAGTTCGTCGCTGTCCAGCACGCCGTCGTCGAACGCGGTCGCGAGCAGTTCCTTCGCGCGTTCCTTCACCTCGCGGCGCTTCGCCGCGCGCACGTCCTCGATGTCGGCGACGTGGACGCTCGCACGGCAGGGACCGATGCGCTCGACGGCCTCCAGGGCGGCGGCGAGCACGGCGGTTTCGACGCGGTCCATGCTGGACGCGATGGTGATGGTGCCGGTGGAGCGACCCTCGGTGTGCTCGACGCTCACGTCGATGCGGCCGAGTTTCGAGGAGCTCTGGAGGTCGGGGATATCGAGGCCGTCCCCGAGCAAGCCCTCTGTCTGCCCGAAGGCCGCGCCGACCACGTCGCTGCGTTCGATGACGCCGTCGGCGGTGAACTCGGCGTGGATGAGGTATTTCGAGGTGTCTTCCATCGGCAGTGTCGGGAAAAAATTTGTGTCGGCGATGGAAATACCTGTCGTCGGCGCTAGGTCAGGGGTTCGCCCTTCGTCTCGCGGCCGAACGCGAGGACGACGAGGCCGCCGAGCGCGAACGCCACGGCGAGCGGCGCAAGCGCGACGAGGTAGCCGATGTCGACGAGCGCGCCCGCGAGAATCGGGCCGATGACGGCCGCTATCTTCCCGACGCCGCCCGCGAACCCGTTCCCGGTCGCGCGCGCTTCGGTGGGGAAGAGTTCGGGCGTGTACGCGTAGATCGCGCCCCACGCGCCGAGCGTGAAGAAGGAGGAGGCGAGGAGCGCGAGGAAGAAGGGCCAGAACCCGCTGAGGCCGAGGCCGAAGCCCGCACCCGGCATCGCGCTCGCGAACACGAACGTGAACACGCCGGACGCGACCAGGTAGCTCCCCAGCGTGAGCTTTCGGCCGATTTTCTCGACGAGGTAGGCGGCGCTCAGGTAGCCGGGGAATTGGACAATCGCGATGAGGAGGAAGTAGACGTAGACGCTGCCGAACGTCAGACCCCCGACGGAGAACGAGGGGACGGTGCCGCTCGCGCCGAACGTCTGCGGGAGCCAGATGAACACGCCGTAGTACCCGAAGTTGATAGCGAACCACGCCGCCGAAATCATCACCGTCTGCACGCGGATGTCGGCCTCGAACAGCCGACCGAACCCGGGGGACTCCATCGGTGTCACGTCGTCCGCGTCGATGAGTTCGACCTCCTCACCGTTCTCTTCAGCGATGGCGCGCAGGCGGTCGTTCGCGGCGTCGACGTTCCCCGTGCGTGCGAGGTAGTACGGCGTCTCCGAGAGCTGGGTGCGGATGACGAAGACGAGCAGGCCGGGCACCGCCGAGGCGACGAACAGCAGCCGCCAGCCCTCGACGGCGCCGAAGACGGGCACCGAGACGGTGCCGCCCGTCGGGAGGAACGCGAGGAAGAACCACGCGAGGCCGACGGCGAGCCCGTAGCCGAGCGGCCAGAACGCGTCGAGGTAGACGAGGTAGCGGCCGCGGCGGTTGGTCGGGAGGTGTTCGGAGAGGTAGGAGGTGTCGACGGCGAGCGCGCCGCCCAACCCGACGCCGGTGAGGAAGCGGAGGGCGAACCCGCTGTAGAAACCGACGGCGAGCGCGGTGAGGCCGGCGAACACCGCGTAGGTGAGCACGGTCCACTGGAACGCGGGTTTGCGGCCGTACTGGTCGGCGATGTATCCCCAGCCCCAGTTCCCGACGACCATGCCCATGAGGCTCGCGGAGCCGAGGAAGCCGGCAGCGAGGCCGCTGAGGCTCCACGCGTCGAGGAGGACGGGGAGGGTGAAGCTGATGAGGATGACTTCCATGCCGTCGAACGCCCACGCCGTCCCGCAGATGGCGAGGAGGCGGCGGTGGAACCTGCCGACGGGAATCCTGTCTAACACCGACGATACTGGGATACTTCGCTTTTCGGACATCCGTGTACTCGACCCCGACGATTCAATACCTCAAAAAGATTGTGTCTATACGTTCGATATTCGATGTCGGAGAATAATTTTCTTCAATCCGCGAGTGCGTCGGACATCCACTCGAACTGTTCGCGGATACCGTTCTCTCCGGTCTCCGTCAGACGGATGCGCTCGCGCGCCCCGTCCGCCGTCCGCACCACTACGCCCTGCGACTCCAGACCGTCGATAGCGCCGTGGAACGTCTTCGGCCGAACCCGGGTCTCGTACTGCTTTTCGAGCGCTCGCTTCACCCCGCTCACCGTCGGGTCGTTCAGGCCGGCGATTGTAATGCATACGTCCCGCCGCAACCCCGACTGCAACCACCGAGACATACCCCACTCGTCGAGCGCCGACGAGTAGTCTTTTGCCGTTCACGACCCCACTCGGGAGTATGCAGACGCACGTCATCCCGGTCGGGTTCGACTACGACCGGCTCATCGCGCCGCTCGTCCGCGACCGCCTCGACGTGGACCGAGTGGTGCTCCTGGAGGGCGCGGTCGGGAGCGAGGCGAACGTCGAGTACTCCCAGCACCTCGCGGAGAAACTCGAACAGGACTTCGAGAACCTCCTCGGCGCCGAGACCGACCGCGTGTCGGTGCGCGACGTGTACGACTACGACGCCGCGTTCGCGCAGGCGTTCGACCTCATCGCCGACGAACTCGACGCCGGCGGCGAGGTCTGGGTGAACATCGCGTCGATGCCGCGGACCGTGAGTTTCGCGTTCGCGACCGCCGCGCACTCGCTCGCGGTCGAACGCGAGGAGGACCGCTCGCGCATCCACACCTACTACACGGCCCCCGAGAAGTACCTCGAAACCGAACTCGCGGAGGAACTCCGGAAGGAAATCGACCTGCTCTCCGACCTCGACGCCGGCGACGTGGACGACGGTCGAATCGCGGAGCGCGTGGAGAGCGCGCGCGCCCTCCTCGACGAGTTCGACGAACGCGGCACCACCATCGGCGCGAAGGAAATCGACGGCCGGCACGTCGTCGAAATCCCCGTCGCGTCGTTCTCGAACGTCAAGCCGTTCGAGGAACTCGTCCTGTTCACCCTCGGCGAGCACGGCGAGTTCGCGAGCGTCAGCGACCTCGCGGAAACCCTCGCGAGCGACCTAGGCGAGGAGTACACGGACTCCTTCCGCTCGAAAGTCATCTACAACGTCGACCGCTTGGGACCGGGCGGGAAGGGCTACATCGAACAGGAACGCGAAGGCAAATCCCACCGCACTCGCCTCTCCCGCATCGGCGAACTCTGGGTGCGCGCCCACGAAAACGACTGATTCGTCTGTTTTTCCGCTTCAATTTCTCCGCTTCAGCTTCTCGGCTCTCGTCGCGAGCGCGAGGAAGGTCGCGAGCAGCGTGAGGGTGACGGCGGCGACGGCGGCGAGGTCGTGCGCGCGAACCGAGTGGTCGATAGCGCCGGCGACGTACTCCGCGCGGAGCGTCGTGTGGTGGAAGTCGCCCACGAGGGGTGCGACGTAATCCACCACGTCGTTGAACCAGTACCAGCCCGCGGCGACCGCGACCGCTGGCACGGAGAATTTCGCGTAGCGGTGGATGACGAACGCCTCGACGGCCATCGCGGCGTGGCTCAGGACGAGGAACCAGTACATCGCCCACCAGAGTTCGCCCTGGCCGTTCACGACCAACTGGACGAACGGCGTCCACAGGCCGAGTTTGATGCAGCCGAAGAAGGCGAGCGCGTGCAACCACTCCGCGTCCCAGTCTAATCGATATGCGGCGAGCGACAGCCCGATGAAGAGCGTGGCGACGGGGCTGTCGGGGACGACTACCCACGCGAGCAGCGGCGTGGTTTCGAGCTGGAAGCGGTAGTACCAGAACCCGAACGCGGTCCCGACGAGGTTCACGAGCACGATAACCGGGAGCAGGCGGAACGCGAGGTCCTCCAGAGCGTCCGGGAGTGGCGCGACGTACCACGGGAGGTCGTTGCGCGCCGGAATCGTCATACCGGGGAATCGGCGGACGCCATCAAAGCATCTGCGGTTCAGTTGCCAGACTGAACCCCGCGAACGTTAGTTCGCGTTGGTTCAGTTGCCAAACTGTGCCCAGCGAACGTTAGTTTGCGGTCCGTGGTGTGGGCAACCAGACTCGTTAAGGCACTCCCGGCGGAAGTCCCGTGTATGAGCGAGGAGACCGACATCGAGGAGTTGAAGCGAGGAACCGACCTCGTGAAGCGCGGGTTCGCGCGGATGCAGAAGGGCGGCGTCATCATGGACGTGGTGAACCGCGAACAGGCGCGCATCGCGGAGGACGCGGGCGCGGTCGCGGTGATGCACCTCGAAGCGGTGCCGGCGGACATCCGGAAGCGCGGCGGCGTCGCGCGGATGGCCGACCCGAGCGGGATTCAGGAGGTCATCGACGAGGTGTCCATCCCGGTGATGGGGAAGGTCCGTATCGGCCACCGGAAGGAAGCCGAAATCATGGAAGTCGCGGGCGCGGACATGATCGACGAGTCCGAGGTGCTCACGCCCGCGGACGACAAGTATCATATCGACAAGCGCGACTTCACCGCGCCGTTCGTCTGCGGCGCGCGCAACCTCGGCGAAGCGCTGCGCCGCATCCACGAGGGCGCGGCGATGATTCGCACGAAGGGCGAAGCGGGGACGGGCGACGTGAATCAGGCCGTCCACCACCAGCGCACCATCAAGAGCGCGATTCGGAAGCTGGAGGGCATGAACTACGAGGAGCGCGAGATGTGGGCGCGCGAACACGAAGCCCCGAACGACCTCGTGCACGAGACCGCCGAAATGGGGCGGCTTCCCGTCGTGAACTTCGCCGCCGGCGGCATCGCGACGCCCGCGGACGCCGCGCTGATGATGCACCACGAGTGCGACGGTATCTTCGTCGGCAGCGGAATCTTCGGCGCGGAAGACCCCGAGAAGATGGGGCGCGCAATCGTCGACGCCGTCAACAACTACGACGACCCCGAACGCCTCATGGAAATCGCCTCCAACATCGGGAGCGGGATGAAGGGCGAGGCGAACGTCGACCTCCCCGAGGAAGAGAAGATGCAGGGCCGCGGGAACTAACCCGGTCGAGATTTCCGTTTTCTGACGGCGGTTACTGGAACACGCGGAGCGACGGTTCGTCCTCGGCGTAGTCGACGAACGCGAGGCGGTCACCGACCGCGATCGGCGTATTGAAGCCGTCTCCCGCGAGCGACCACGCTATCGTTCCAGCGTCCCCGTCGCTCGCTTCCGTTCGAACGCTCGCCAGCCCGAACCCCCGAGAACTCGCGAGAACCGCGTCCCCGACGACGCTGATTCCCGAGTGGACCGAGCCGTGCAGTCCGTGTTCGCCCATCCGCCACGCGACATCGCCGGTGCTCGCGTCGAGCGCGATGATATCATCGGGGTCAGTCACGTACACCCGGTCGTGCGCCACCGCTGGCGGCGACCAACACCCCGTCGCCGGCCACCTCCACTTTTCGGTGCCAATCCCCGCATCGAACGCGTACACGCCCGACCGCACGTCGGAGACGTAGACTGTTTCGTCGACGATTACGGGACACGACCTGACTTTCTGGAGTGTTTGCCGCCAGATGATGTTCCCGTTCGTCGGGTCCACGGCGGTAATCCCGGTCGCGTCGGGGAACACCACGACGCCGTCGCCGACCGCCGGTCCAACGTTCTCGAACTCCAGGAAGCTGTCCTTCGGCATGCGGTCGGCGTCCGTGTTCCGCCAGCGCACCTCGCCCGAGTCGGCGTCGAGCGCGAGGTACGCCTCGGCGGACCGCACGAACACCGTGTCGTCCCCGAGCGCCGGCATCGTCACGCTGTCGGCGGAGAGCGGTGTCTCCCACAGCGTTCCCTCGCTCTCCGTCATCGCTGAAACGCGAGCCGTATCCGTCTCGTCCTGCCTGCCTTCCGTCGGGACGTACACTGTTTCACCGTCGAGACACGGCGTCGCGGCGACCGCACTCGCTGTCTCGATTTGCCGCGCGAACGCGCCTTCCTCGAACGGAACGAGACGCACGCCTGCCTCGTCACCGACGACGAGACGGTTCTCGGCGGCGACCGGCGACGTGGCGACCGACCCCTGAAGGCTGTACGACTGCTCAGTTTCGGGTGGACGTGACGGAACGGAACCCGCGGCGTAGCTCGCCCGATGTGTCGCTGTACGACCGTACGATTCCCACCTCGCTGGTCCGTTGACTGCTTGACCGGAGTCGTCGGTTCGGCCGAGCGCGCTACACCCGGAGAGCGCGAGCAGTCCGGTTGCGAGTAGTTCCCGTCGCTGGAGGGCCATGAATCCGAATACGAAACATCTGCATAAAAAACGTCGAGTCGGTTTGGTTACAAGATTTCCGCGCCGGTGCCGACGCCGGACTGGTAGGCGCGGGCGTCCACGCCTTCTCTCTCGAAGCCATCGACGAGCGCTGACGCGACCTCGCGCTGGCGGCCGGGATAGCAGACGGCGAGGACGCTCGGGCCGGACCCGGAGATGGTCGCGCCGGTCGCGCCGGCTTTTTTGGCGTGGTCGACGGCGCGCGCGTAGCCGTCGATGAGCGCGGCCCGGGCGGGCGTGACGACGTGTTCGCGCATGCCGCGGCCGACGAGCACGGGGTCGTCCTGCTCGAAGCCGGCGGTGAGGGTCGCGGCGCTCCCGACGGTGTCGACGAGGTCTTCGATGGCGACGGAGTCGGGGACGACGCGGCGGGCGTCCCGGGTCGAGACGACGATTTCGGGGAGGCAGGCGACGAGCGACACGTCCGTGGGGATGCTGGTGATACCGTCGTCGCGGACGATGGTGAACCCGCCGAGGATGGCGGGCGCGACGTTGTCCGCGTGCGCTTCGCCGGAGACGGCGGCCTCGCCTTCGGCGGCGACGCGGACGAGTTCCTCCTGACTGAGCCCGCAGTCGTAGAGTTCGTTCAATGCGACGGCGGCGGCGGCGGCGCTCGCGGCGGACGACCCCAGTCCGGAGGAGGGGCGCACGCCCTTCTGGATGGTGATATGGGCGGGGGCGTCGAGTTCCCGCGCGACC
>Ga0207813_100144_pt1 | contig 54926 bp, 56 predicted proteins | sample A23E3SouthBayCA_2_FD_187730 | JGI IMG/M metagenome (GOLD analysis project Ga0207813, IMG submission 187730) | Aerobic enrichment media microbial communities from Eden Landing Ponds, California, USA - A23 E3 (4) (SPAdes) | ecosystem: Environmental > Aquatic > Marine > Unclassified | place... | reverse complement strand
GACGGCGGCGTTCGAACCCGCCATCGACTACGTGGTGACGAAGGTCCCGCGGTGGCCCATCGACAAGTTCGACGACGTGGACTTCACGCTCGGCCCGGCGATGAAGTCGACGGGCGAGGCGATGTCCATCGGTCGCACCTTCGAGGAGTCGCTGTTGAAGGCGCTTCGCTCCTCGGAGTACGAGCCGGCGGTCGACTGGATCGACGTGGACGACGAGACCCTCGAACGGGAGTATCTGGAGCGCCCGAGTCCGGATCGCCCCTACGCCATCTTCGAGGCGTTCGACCGGGGGTACACCGTCGACTCGGTGGTCGAGACGACCGACATCAAGGAGTGGTACGTCGAGCGGTTCAAACGTGTCTCCGAGTCGGTTGCCGCCGCCGCCGAGGGCGACTTCACCGAGGCCGCGGTCAAGGGCGTCACCAACGCCGAGATCGCGTCGACGGCCGGCACCGACGTCGGGAGCGTCGAGACGTCGGTCCCCGGGCGCACCTACAAGCAGGTCGACACCTGTGCCGGCGAGTTCGCGGCCCAGACACCCTACTACTACTCCTCACGGAAGCCGGAGTTCGTCACCGGACCGTTCGAGGGCGACGCCGCGGCCGGCGAACTCCGCGTCGACCGCGACGTCGAGAGTGTCGTCGTCGTCGGTGGCGGACCCATCCGCATCGGACAGGGCGTGGAGTTCGACTACTGTTCGGTCCACGCCATCCAAGCGCTCCGCGAGGAGGGGGTCGACGCTCACGTCGTCAACAACAACCCCGAGACGGTGTCGACGGACTACGACACCTCCGACGGCCTGTTCTTCGAACCCATCACCGCCGAGGAGGTCGCAGACGTCATCGAGGCCGCCGACGCCGACGGTGTGATGGTGCAGTTCGGTGGCCAGACCTCCGTCAATATCGGGCACCCACTGGAGGCGGAACTGGAGCGTCGCGGCCTCGACTGTGAGATCCTAGGCACGAGCGTCGACGCGATGGATCTCGCGGAGGACCGCGACCGGTTCAACCGCCTGATGGACGAACGCGGTATCGCCCAGCCGGAGGGTGGCTCCGCCACCAGCGAGCAAGAGGCGCTCGAACTCGCCACCGACATCGGCTACCCCGTCCTCGTCCGGCCGTCCTACGTCCTCGGGGGCCGCGCGATGGACGTGGTCTACGACGACGAGGAACTCAAAGAGTACATCGAGGAGGCGGTTCGGGTGTCGCCCGATAAGCCGATCCTCATCGACGAGTTCCTCGACGACGCCGTGGAACTCGATGTCGACGCCGTCGCGGACGGCGAGGACGTGTTGATCGGCGGCGTGATGGAACACGTCGAGTCGGCCGGCGTCCATTCGGGCGATTCGGCGTGTATGATCCCACCACAGGCCGACGCGGTCCGTGACGTGATGGATCGGGTCCGCGAGGTGACCCTCGAAATCGCCCGCGAACTCGACACCGTCGGGCTGTTGAACGTCCAACTCGCGGTCAAGGACGGCACGGTGTACGTCCTCGAGGCGAATCCGCGGTCCTCGCGGACGGTCCCCTTCGTCTCGAAGGCGACGGGCGTCCCCATCGCCAAACTCGCGGCGAAGGTGATGGCCGGGGACGACCTCGCCGACCTCGACGTCGAGGAACAGATCCCCGAACAGGTGAGCGTCAAGGAGGTCGTCCTGCCCTTCGACCGTCTGGAAGGGAGCGACCCGCGCCTAGGGCCGGAGATGAAATCGACGGGCGAGGTCATGGGCACGGCCCAGCACTTCGGCAAGGCCTACGAGAAGGCACAGTCGGCGACGGGCAAGGCCATCCCGACTACGGGGACGGCGGTGGTCGACCTCTCGGCCGCGGAGTTCCCAGGCCCCGACACCGAGGCAGGGCAGACCCTGCTCGACGGCTTCGGCGAGTTCTTCGACGTCGAAGAGTTCGACGACCTGCGCGGGGCGATCCGCGCGGGCGAGATCGACGTCATCGTCTCGCGGAACCGCGAGGCCCTCGAGGTCGCCGTCGAGGAGGACGTGACCTACTTCTCGACACACGCCTCCGCGACGGCCGTCTTAGAGGGGCTTCGCCACCACGACGACCCCATCGACGTGCAGGCGATCTCGGATCGCCCCAAGCGGCAGACGCAGTGGGGCGGCGAGTAGCGAACGCGCCGCTCAGTCCAGTTTTCCCAGCGCCTCGAAGAAATCGGAGGTCGGTCCGGCGACCCGCATCGGTGAGTCCGCCCGCGCGACGCTGACCGTCGTCGGCGGATCGAGTTCGACGAGCACCCGCCCGTCGCCGACGACGACCGCTCGGTCGGCGCCGGTAACGCGCACGTCGACCGTGCTGTCCGGGTCGACCACCAACGGCGGCATCCCGTCGGCCGCACACATCTCGTTGACGACGATGGCGTCGACGCCAGGATGAACCAGCGGGCCGGACTCGCTGAGATTGTAGGCGGTGCTGCCGGTCGGCGTGGCGACGAGGAGGCCGTCGGCGTGTCCCTCGGAGTAGCGCTTGCCGTCGACGTCGACCTCGATGTCGATCCCGCCGCCGGGGCCGCGGATCGGTCCTTGGACGACCACCTCGTTGGTCGTCGGGAGGGTCGTCCAGTCGTCGCCGCTGGCGGCCAGTCGTGGCGCCTCGCGGACGGTCAACTCGCCGGCGCGGAAGGCCGCCACCTCGTCGAGGACGACGTCGACCGCCTCGTCGGGGCCGACGGCGTTGAGGAACCCGACCTCGCCGAGGTTGACGCCGAGGATCGGCGTGCCGTCGGCTCCGCGGGCGGCAAAGAGGAAGGTGCCGTCGCCACCGATGCTGACCACCAAGTCACAGTCGTCGAACGCCTCGATGGGCGTCCCCTCGACGTCGAGTTCCGCGGCGGTGGTGCTGTCGACGGCAACCGTCACGTCCGCCTCGCGGAGTCGACGGCGCAACTCGGCGGCGAGAAAGGCCGCCCGGCCGTTGTCCTTCTGGGCAACGAGACCGACGTACATACCACGGACTCGCCCCCTGAGAAAAAAAGCCCACCGGAGACAACATTCATGACACCTCCGACCGGAGTGCATCCCGATGAGGGAACACGTGACGACGACCGTCGGGACCGGCACCCGGGGCCGGCGGACGGGTCGTCACCGCCGTCGCCGAGAACGACGGAGTGGGCGTGAGCGTCCATGAGCGGGGACGACGACTGGTTCGAACGGGCCGTCGGCACGGCCGACGATGCGGACGACGAGACGGACGACGAGGCGGCGGAGACGGCCGATTCGGAGACGGACGACGCGACGCCGGACGCGGCCGACAGCGACGCCGAGCTGTCCGACGACTCGGCGGAGTCCGAGGTCGGCCCCGACCCGGACGCGTTCGATGGGTTCGGAAGCGACGCGGGGGACGCCGGGGCCGACCCGTCATCCGCGCCCGACGAGGGCGGCGACTCGCCCTTCGAGGAGGACTTCGCGAGTGCCTTCCAGAACGCCCCGGACCCAGAGGGTGGCTTCGAGGGCGGCCCGGACGAAGCCGACCCGGAAGCGGGCTTCGGCGGCTTAGGGGAGATGGGTGCCCCCGACAGTGGCCCGGCCGAATCCTTCGACGAGGGCGAGTTCGAGTCGGCTATCGAGCGGATCCATCTCGGTATCGAGGGGTTGGACGACATGATTCTCGGAGGCGTGCCGAAGCGGTCCCTGATCTCGGTCATCGGGTCGGCGGGAACCGGGAAGACGACCTTCGGACTGCAGTTTCTCAACCGGGCGCTGGCCGACGGGAAACGCGGAGTCTACGTGACCTTAGAGGAGAGCACGGACCGCATCTACGACACCGCCGAGGAGAAGGGGTGGTCGTTCGCCGAGTACGCCGAGGAGGAGCGACTCGCGATCGTCCACCTCGACCCGGTCGAGATGGCGAACAGCCTAGCGAGCATCCGGAGCGACCTACCCGACCTAGTGAAGGCGTTCGGCGCCGACCGCCTCGTGCTCGACTCGGTATCGCTCCTCGAGATGATGTACGACCACCCCTCCGACCGGCGGAGCGAAGTGTACCAGTTCACCCGCTCGCTCAAGGAGGCGGGGGTGACGACGCTCGTGACCAGCGAGGCCAGCGGCGAAAACCCGTACAGTTCCCGGTACGGGATCATCGAATACCTCGCGGACGCGGTGTTCGTCCTGCAGTACGTCCGTCCCTCCGACTTCCAAGAGACGCGACTGGCAGTCGAGATCCAGAAGATCCGGGATGCCAACCACTCCCGGGAGACCAAACCCTACGAAATCACCAACGAGGGGCTCAGCGTCTACCGGCAGGCGAACATCTTCTAGTCGTCGGCGGACGCGGACGCCTCGTGGGCGACCGGGTCGAAGTCATCGAAGTGGACGAACTCCTCGGTGGGCCGACGGAACTTCCGCGGGCGTTCGATGTCGGGGGCCTCCTCTGCGGGGTGGCCGAGGGTGACGAGGACGACGGGTTCGTAGTCGGCGGGCACGTCGAACTCTTCGCGGAGGGCCGCAGCGTCGTAGCCGCCCATCGGGCAGGACGCGATGCCGCGGTCCCACGCGGCGTGCATGAGGGCCATGGCGGCGAGGGAACAGCTCTGGACGGTCCAGACCCGGCGCGTCTCCGCGTCGGCGTCGGCGAGGCCGTCGACGGTGTCGAGACGGGCCTCCGCGGCGTCCTCGTTCGGGAGGTACCCCTTCTCCAGCAGGTCGGCGGTGACACGTTCGGCGTGGTCGCTCGGATCGAGGGTGCCGAGGACGACCACCGCGGCCGCGGCGTCGGTGACGTGTTCCTGACCGTAGGCCACCGACTGCAGGCGTTCGAGGTCCTCGCCCTGGACGACGAGGAACTCCCACGGCTGGAGGTTGAACGAGGACGGCGCGAACCGTACGTCCTCGAAGATGTCTCCGAGCGTGTCGTCGTCGATGTCGGCGTCGGCGTACTGGTGAACGGATCGTCGGGTGCGGATGACGTCGTCGAAGTCCATCACTGTGTTAATGGGTCGGAGAGACATGAACCGGCGGAAGGCGGCCGTACTCGCCGGATGTGTCGTGATCTCGTGGACCGAACTATCGGACCACGGTCACGGGCACGGGCGCGCGGCGGACGACCGCCTCGGCGACGCTACCGAGGAGGACTCGCGAGACGCCGTCCCGGCCGTGACTCCCGAGGGCGATGTGGTCGAAGGCGTCCGCACCCGCCACCTCGACGACGACGCGAGCGGGAATTCCGACCTCGATGCGGGTATCGAACGGCTCGTCGGTGTGTTCGCGGGCCGCGTCGAACTGCTCCTGTGCACGTTCGCGTGCCTGTTCGTACCACGTCTCGGATCCCCCGGGGAAGCGTCCTTGGAACCCGACAGTCACCGGGTCGATGACGTGGAGCAGGGTGCGATCCGCGTCGGGCCACTCGTCCGACACGAATCGAAGCGCCGCCTCGGACTGGGCTGTCCCGTCGAAGGGGACGAGGACGTGTGCGGGCATACCTCGGCGTACGCAGGAGGGATACAAAAGTGTCGGCGCCCCGTCGGGTGCGGGCCGGATCGCTGTGACTATCGGCCGCCGGGCGTCGCTGAAGTGGCCCCGGCGCCCGCGTTTCGGTCGCCGCCGTCGACGGTGAAGGTGGAGAGCAGTTCGCCGAGTTCGCCCGCGCGGCCGGCGACCGACGAGACGTTCTCGCTGACCTCGTCCATGGACGCGGTCTGTTCCTCGACGGCGGCGGAGACGCTCTCGGCTTCCGTGGCGGAGCCGTCGCTGATCTCCGCCACCTCGTCGATCACCGACACGACCGCTTCGATGCTCGCCGCTTGGCTGTCGGTCGTCTCGCTGATCTCGCGGATCCCGTCGTCGGTTCGCTCCGCGTTCGCAACGACACGCTCGAAGGCGTCGACGACATCGGCCACGGCGTCGACCTCTCGCTCCATCAACTCACTGGCCTGTTCGACCTGTGAGACGACGTTGTTCGTCCGCGTCTGTGTCGCTTGGATACGCTCCCGGATGTCACTCGCGGAGTCCTGTGTCTCCTCGGCCAGTTGCTTCACCTCGTTGGCGACGACGTCGAACCCCTCGGCGGATCCGCTGCCGTTGCCGGCGCGCGCGGCCTCGATGTTCGCGTTCAACGCGAGCATGTTGGTCTGCTCCGCGATGTCGGAGATGACGTCGGTGATCTCGGCGATGGCGTCCATCTGAGTCTCCAGTTCGTCGACAGTCTCGACCGTCGTGTCGATGGAGGTCTGGACGCTCCGTGCGTCCTCGATCATCTCGTCGGCCAGTTCCCGCCCGTCGGCGGCGATGGTCGTCGTCTCGCCGGAGAGGCGGGCGACCTCCTGTGCCGACGCCGCGACCTCCTCGATGGCGGCCGAGAAGTCCGACACCTCGCCGGAGGCCTCGTCGAGCATCCGTCGCTGGTCGTCGGTCCCGGTCGCAATCTCCTGAATCGACTCGCTCACTTCTTGGCTGGCCGCCGCGACCTGCTGTGTCGCGGAGTCGGCCTCTCCCGTCTGGACCTCGACGTCCGCGGCGAACGACTGGATCTCGGTGATCGTCGTCTCGATCTCACCCGTCATGTCGTTGAGCGCCCGCCCGATCTCCGCCATCGCGTCGCTCTCGCTTTCGGGGTCGACGCGAACGGTGAGGTCGCCGTCGGCCGCCCGATCCATGGCGTCGCGGTACGCCTCGGCCTTCTCCCGGAGGTGGTCGTTCAGAGCGGCCACCTCCGCACGCTGTTGTTCGGCCTCGGATTTCAGTCGCTCCGCCTCCTCGCGTTCACGCTTGATCTCCGCCTGCCGCTCTTCGAGGTTGTCGATCCGAGTCGCCCGTTCGCGCGCCCGTTCGAGTTCCTGCTGTGCCTGTCGGCGGGACTGCTCTATCGAACTGAGGTGGACGGTCAGTGCGACGGCGAGAAGCGCGACGAACCCGCCGTGGATGGCGCTCCACACCCACGGATTCATCTGGGCTGCCGCGTGGTTGTAGACCCGCGACGGGTCGACCATGCCGAAGATCCCGTGTGTGATGACGACGTATCCGATCCCGATGCCGAAGGGAAGCCAGTCCTCGTAGATGGCCGCGATACCGACCGCGACGAAGAAGTGAAAGTGCGCCTCGATGTAGCCGCCGGTCACGTGGACCAGCGTCCCCGAACAGAACGCGAGGCCCGTCACCGCCAACACCGTCCGCAGCCGACGACCCAGTCGTGGCACCGCCGCCGCCAGCGCGAGTCCAGTGATGAGACCGGCTTCGAGCAGCAGGCTCTGGAGCGGAATCGACGGGAACGCCATCCCCGTAATCGGTTCGGGGCCTTCGAGAAACCCGATTCCCAGCAGCACCGGGACGTGGGCCAGAACGGCGACGAGGAAGTACTTGTGTCGTCTAGTCCACACTTCGTCGGGGATAGTGCTCCCGTCCGGAATGAACTGGAGCATACCACCATCCATCCGTTGTTCGACTTCGAACCCCTCCGTTCCCCCGTCCGACGAAATCCCACCGTTCATACGAGCTTGAGTACCCCCCTCCCGGTTATATGTATATCTCCCAGATATCAGCCGAGAGAACGCCACGACTGGCCCGCCGCGGTCACACCCACCGTCTCCGGCACCGACCCGCCCCACGGCGGGACTACACCCCCATCGGGTGGCCGCCGGCCGGCGATCAGCGACTGTCCGCCGGGTCGACCTCGACGGCGCCTGACACGCAGCCCTTATCAGTTATCGACGTTTACCTCACGTCATGGACTCGGCGGTACTACTCGATCTCCTCGGCAACGAGAACCGCCGGCGAATCCTGCGGCTCTTGGCGCGAAAGCCCTGTTATGTCACCGAGATCAGTGAGTATCTCGGGGTGAGTCCGAAGGCCGTCATCGACCACCTCCGGAAACTGGAGGAAGCGGGCCTGATCGAGAGCCACACCGACGACCAGCGACGGAAGTACTTCCACATTTCGCGAAACCTCCGCCTAGAGGTGAGCGTCTCGCCGCACGGGTTCGGCGCGAAGAGCGCGTACCCTGCCAGCCCGAGCCTCGACATGGACGGGCACTGTCGACACGTCTCGTTGGACGCCCCCGGAGAGGCCGACGACGACGTGCAGGACCTCGCGACAGCCTTCGAGCGGTTACAGACCATCGAAAACGAACTCTCCTTGGCCCAGCGGTGGGTGTACGGGCGGATCACAGAGATCCTAGAGCGACTCGACGATCATCTCGGTGTCGACGCCGACAACCGCTTTCACGCGGAGGTGTTGGCGGCGGTGGCGACGGGTGCCCGGACGACCGAGGCGGTCGTCGACGCCGTCGACGCGCCCACCGACGCCGTCAGCGGAGCGCTCAACACGCTCGCCGATCGGGGCGTCCTCACCCGCAAGGGTGACGAGTGGCAGGTCGTGCGCTCGTAGGGCGGCGACTGAGCATATCGTGGTGTTCGTAAGTCAGCGCGCGCCCGGTCGCACGCGGTCATGCGGTCGGGCGTACAATCAGTTCCAAATCCTACGATAGCTCTCGGGTCAGGCCCGCCCGAAGGTCACGGCCGAAGTAGTGTCCCAGAAGCGCCGCGATCAGCCCCGCAGTCGTCCCGATCCCCGCGACCTGAATTCCGTAGTCGGCGACAACAGGCAGGAGTGCAGTGCTGAACGCGGACATGACGAACCCGACCCCGGCCGTGAGCGCGCCCGCGAGGCCGGCCTCGACGTACCGGCGGGACGCGACGACGAAAGCGAGGACGAACCCGGCGAGTGCGATGCCGACGAAGCGGCCGACGGCGCCGAACACCGGGACGCTCCCGCCGGCGACGAGGCCGACAAGCGAGAGAACGACCGCGAGAAGGAACGGGCGGAGCGCGAAGATGCCACCGAATCGTCGGCGGAGACCGGCGAAGCGGCCGGTCGACGCCTCGGTATCGGCGTCGTCGGTGCGGCGGAACTCGGGGCGGCGCATACCGTGAGTCGGGGTGGAAGCGACAAGTGACTTGCGCTCAACGGATGGATTCAAGTCCGCCCGGGCGGTACCGCGCCGTATGAACCCAGGGGATCGCGTCCGCGTCGAACGCGGGAGCGTCGCAAACGAGGGCGTCCTCATGCCCTCGACGACCGCCGACCACCTCGTGGTGAAACTGCCCGGCGGGTACAACGTCGGAGTGGACCGCGAGGCTGCGGCGGTCGAGGTACTGGAACGCGACGTCTACGACGTCGAGAGCGCGGGCGAGGACGCGGACGCGTCGACGGTCGAGTTCGACGACGATCTGCCCACCGTCTCACTCATCTCGACCGGCGGCACCATCGCGTCGACGGTCGATTACCGGACCGGCGCGGTGACCGCCCAGTTCGACGCCGAGGACGTCCTCCGGGCGGTGCCGGACTTGGCGGGGCGGGCCAACTACCGCGGCCGCGTCGTCGCCAACATCCTCTCGGAGAACATGACGCCCGCGGTGTGGCAGGATCTCGCCCGCGCCGTCCACGAAGAGATCGAAGCCGGCGCCGACGGCGTCGTCGTCATGCACGGCACCGACACCATGCAGTACACCGCGTCGGCGCTCTCGTTCATGTTGGAGACGCCGGTCCCCGTCGTCTTCACCGGGAGCCAGCGCTCCGCGGATCGCCCCTCCAGCGACAACGTGATGAACGCTGTCTGTGCCGTGGAGGCGGCTACGAGCGACCGCGCCGAGGTGCTGCTCTGTATGCACGCGTCGTCGAGCGACGACGCCTGTGCTCTCCACCGTGCCACTAGGGTCCGTAAGAACCACACCTCGCGACGCGACGCCTTCGAGACGGTCGGCGCGAAGCCCATCGGCCGCGTCGACTACGACGACGAGACCGTCACCTTCCACCGTGATGGCCCCGAGCGAGGGGCGACCGACCTCGCCATCGCCCCCGAGCTAGAGACGAGCGTCGAACTCGTCAAGTTCACGCCCGGGATGAACCCCGCCGCGCTGGACCACCTCGACGACGCCGCGGGTGTCGTCATCGAGGGGACGGGGCTGGGTCACGTCGCGACCGACTGGATCGACCGGATCGAGGAACTGATCGAGGCGGGGACGACCGTCACCATGACGAGCCAGTGTCTCGAGGGCCGGGTGTGTGACCGGGTGTACGACACCGGCCGCGACCTGCTAGACGCCGGCGTCGTCGAGGCGGGCGATACACTCCCCGAGACGGCGACGGCGAAGCTGATGTGGGCGCTGGCGAACCGGAGTGATCCCGCGGCCGCGATGCGTAAGTCCATCGCCGGCGAACTCCAGCCGCGGTCGGTGCCGTGGACCTGACCCACACAGCGGAATCGGGTCGGTCCCGGCGGCGGGACCCTAGCTGCGGGCCGCCGTCGGCTACGGTCGGGACGGGCCGCCTCAACGTTCGGTCTGCACGTCGAGTGCGTTCGGTTGATCGACGTCGGTACTGATCTGCTCGATGCGGTTCGCCTGCTCTCGGTTGGTGGCGGCGATAGTCTCGGCTCGGTCGGCGACCGACTCGAAGCAATCGGCCGTTTCGTCGACCATACTCGCAATCTCCCCGGTGGTGACGGCCTGATCGTCCGTCTATACGATCACCACGCTTGACTTGCAGGACTGTATAGTATCCCGTGGCGAGCGGCGTGGTCGCGGCGCCGCCGAATCCACAATTCACTTACCCTCGCTCACCACAGACGTGGTATGATCCACGTCGTCGGCGGTGGCATCGCCGGACTGGCCGCCGCCTACCGCCTTCAGCAACGCGGGCTGGAGGCGACGGTGCTGGAGGCGAGCGACGACCTCGGCGGGCTGGCAGCGACGTACTCGACCGCCGGCGACGATATCGAGCGGTTCTACCACCACCTCTCGAAGTCCGAGGAGACCATCGTCGAGTTGGCCGAGGAGTTGGGGCTCGGCGACCGGGTCGAGTGGCTGGTCGGCAAAAACGCCTACTACGTCGACGGGGTGGTCCACCCGTTAGATACGCTCCCGCAGATCGCCGCCTACCCCCACCTGAGTCTCTACGATACGTTCCGACTCGGCCTCCTGACACTCGAAATCGACGTGCGTGGTGGACGCCCGCGCTTCGACACGTACGACGACCTCGAAGCCTTCGAGGACGTGCCGATCAAGGAGTTCCTGCTGGAACACACCACCCGCGGGGTCTACGAGCACTTCTTCGAACCGCTCCTCGACGCGAAGTTCGGCGACCGGAAGGAGGACGTAAGCGCCGCGTGGCTGCTCGGTCGGATCAAGTTCCGCGGCGAACGCGACCTGCGCCGCGGAGAGATCCTCGGCTACTTCGAGGGCGGGTTCGCCGCCCTAATCGACGCTCTCGTCGACGCGGTGGGCCGGGACCACATCGAGACCGGGGCGCGCGCTGTCGCCCTGTTGACGGCCGAGGGCGCCGTCGAGTCCATCACCGTCGAGACCGAGTCCGGGCGTGAGACCCGGCCGACCGACGGTGTCGTCGTCGCGACGATGCCGAACGTCCTCGAATCGCTGACGGGCTACGCCTGCGAGGTCGACTTCCAAGGTGCGGTCTGTGCCGTGGTGACGATGGACGAACCGCTGACGGAGACGTACTGGCTCAACGTCGCCCACGACGCCCCTTTCGGGGCGCTGATCGAACACACGAACTTCGTCCCGCCGTCGCGATACGGCGGCGATCACCTCCTCTATATCGCCAGTTACGTCCAACACGAGGGCGAGGCCGTCTGGCAGATGGACGACGCGGAACTGGAGGAAACGTGGCTGGACCACGTCGGGGAGATGTTCCAAGGGTTCGACCGGTCGGCGGTCGAGACGTTCCGGGTGGCGCGGAACCCACGGGCGGCGCCGGTGTACGAGCGAGGCTATCTCGACCTAGTGGTGCCGTACGACCTAGGCGAGGCGGTGGCCGACGGCGTGTACTACGCAGGGATGGCGAGTCGAGCGCAGTATCCCGAGCGGAGTCTGAACGGCGGCGTGGTCGCGGGCTTCGAGTGTGCGGAACTGCTCGCCGGGCGCGATTAGGCGCCTTCGGACTCCCGTACGTCGTCCGGCGAGACGCCGGGAGCCTCGGTCGGGTCGACGTCGTCGGGTTCGTCGATGCCGCCGGCGACGACGTCCTCGCCGGTGTCGACGTACACGTCGTCGGCGAAGCCGCCTTCGGCGTGGGGGTGTTCCGGATCGTCGAGTTTTTCGGGCGTCGAGGGGGCGTCGGCCACGCCGTCGGCCGGGCGGAAGTCGCCGAGCGGGTCGTCGATGGTGATGCCGTGTCGCTCGAAGAAGTCGACGTAGCGTTCGTAATGTTCCTCGAGTTCGTCGGCAGGGAACTCCATCATCTCCACCCAGCCGTGGTTGTAGAAGTCGAAGTTCGCTTGGATGTGGGTGACCTCGCGGGCCTCGGCCTCCGTGAATCCCTCTTGCAGCCCCGCTAGGTAGGTGTCCATGGTCGCGTCGAAGAAGTCGTCGAGGTGGTCACGTCGCGCCTCGCGGGCACCCGCGTCGGCTTTCTCCAGAAAGACCCGGGTGTGCAAGGATACTAGTTTGTCGTTGACGAGCGAGCCGACGACCGGGAGGGTAAGCGCCTTCCGGGAGGCGAAATGCCGGACGTTCTGGCTGATCTTCATCGTCATCGGTTGGGGTCGTTCGCCCTTCAAGCCAACGGTGACCGCCGTCCGAGATCGAGGCGAATTTCGCGGATAGCAATCCACATTAACCCGCCCCCCCAAACTTCGGGGTATGACCCAGTCGTATGTGATCATCGGCGACGGGATCGCGGGGAGTTCCGCGGCGGAGACGCTGCGCGAGGAGGCGCCGGACGCCGAGATCACCGTCATCACCGACGAGGGTGAAGCCCTCTACAATCGCATCCTCATCAAGGAGTTTGCGAAGGGGAAGTTGCCGGAGATGCCCGTCTCGATCCACGAGCCTTCGTGGTACGAGGAGCGCGACATCGACCTCCGTCTCAACACGCTGGTCACGAACGTCGATCCGGAGGGCCACCGACTGCAGACACACGAAGCGGAGATCATCGAGTACGACAAACTCCTAGTGGCCACGGGCGGGACGCCGGCCCAACTGCCGGTCGAGAACAGCGACGCCGACGGCGTCCACCACTTCTGGACGTTCGAAGACGCGCGGGCGATCGGTGAACACGCCGAGGAGGCCGAGACCGGCATCGTCGTCGGCGCGGGACTCCTAGGCATCGACCTCGCGGCCATCTGCGGGGAGCGGGACGTCGACGCACACTACCTCATGCGCGGCGACTGCTGGTGGCGCTACGCCCTCTCGACGGAGGGCGCGGAGATCCTCCACGAGGCGATGCGCGACCGCGGGGTCGACCCCGTCTTCCAGAGCGGTGTCGATCACTTCGAGACCGACGACGAGGGCCACGTCACGGCCGCGGTCGACCCCAACGGTGACCGCTACGATGGCGAGTTCGTCGCCATCGCCATCGGCCTCGACTTCAACACCGAGATTCTACAGGGGACCGGCGTCGACTACGACGACGGGATCCTCGTCGACGAGTATATGCAGACGAACGTCGACGACATCTACGCCGCGGGCGACATCACGCGCTATCACGACACGATCCTCGGGGAGCGCGCCCAGAACGGATCGTGGGACAGCGCCAAGGCACAAGGAACAATCGCCGCGACGAACATGCTCGACCCCGGCTCCGAACCGTTCCGCTTCGTCTCGTCGTACTCGATCACGCACTTCGATTTCCCCTTCCTCTCCTTCGGCCACCCGACCATCGGCGACGACGAGGCCGAGCGCAAGTACTCCGAGACGGAGTGGCGCCGCCTAGCGTTCAAGGACGGCAAGATCGTCGGCGGCGTCCTGATCGGCGACCTCTCGCCACAGAGCGCCTACAAACGGCTGATGAAAGAAGAGCGTGTCGTCGCAGACCAGAAGGACGTGCTCCTCGAGAAGTCCGTGGACGTAGAGAAACTCGCGCCGGCACAAGAACAGTAACGGCTCTCCATCCCCGCCTCGTTTTCCCGTCGCAGTTCGTTTCCAGCGCCGTCCGTCTCTGCACACCGCTCCCATCCCGACGTCCCGAACTTGCAATCCACCCGAACCGTCCGGGGAATTTATGTGAGTCGTCCGAAACTCGTACGTAGTGTGGCAACAAAACCCATGCACTGTGTAAGCGCGTGTTGGACGGATCGGCAGCGGGACGGGTGGGTGGACCGGAGCGTCGCGTCATGATCGTCGGGGTTCCATCGGAGACGGCCGACGACGAGACGCGGGTCGCGCTCACCCCCGCAGTGGCAGCGGAACTGGTCGACGAGGATGTCGAAGTCTGTGTCGAAAGTGGTGCGGGGACCGGATCGATGTGGTCGGACACGGCGTACCGCGAGGTGGGCTGTACGGTCGTCGACGAGCGGGAGGCAGTGTTCGACCGCGCCGACGCGATCTGTCAGGTCAGAGGGCTGGCGGCAAACGCCGACCGCCCGATGGACCCGTACCGAGAGGGTCAAGTGGTGGTCGGGACACTCGGCCCGTTCGACCTCGACGAGGCGACGTGGGAGGAACTCGGCGACCGACGGCTGAGCGCGTTCGCCTTAGAGTTCATGCCGCGTATCAGCCGCGCGCAGAGCATGGACGTCCTGTCGTCGATGGCGAGCATCGGGGGGTACAAGGCGACCCTAGTGGCGGCCGAAGAGCTTCCCAAACTGTTCCCGCTGGAGATGACCGCCGCCGGCACCGTCCAGCCGGCGGAGGTGCTCGTCATCGGTGCGGGCGTCGCGGGGCTGAAGGCCATCTCGACCGCCGAGCGTCTCGGCGCCTCCGTCCGCGGGTACGACATCCGACTGGAGGTGAAACAGGAAGTCGAGAGCTTGGGGGCGGACTTCGTCGAACTCGACCTAGAGACCGAAGGCTCGGGCGACGACGAGGGCTACGCCGTCGAGATGGGCGAGGAGTTCTACGAACAACAGCGCAAGCAACTGGGGCGGGTCGTCCCGGAATCGGACGTCGTCATCACGACGGCGGCCATTCCCGGCGCGCCCGCACCCGAACTCGTGAGCGAGGAGATGATCGCGGACATGGACGACGGCTCGGTGATCGTCGACCTCGCGGCGGCCGACGGCGGCAACTGCGATCCGACGGTCGCCGACGAGACGGTTACCTACGAGGGCGTGACGGTGTTCGGGCCGACGAACCTTCCGGCGACGGTGCCGGGGACGGCGAGTCAGCTATTCGCCAACAACCTGTACAACTTCTTGGATCACCTGCTCGCGGACGGCGAGCTGGTCATCGACACCGAGGACGAGATCATCGACTCGACGCTACTGACACACGATGGCACGATACGACGGCCCCACGAGGAGAGCGACGAATCGGCCGACGAGGAGGAGGGGACGGATGAGGGGTGAGCCATGACGTTCGTCCAGAATCTGACGCTGTTCGTGCTGGCGGCCTTCGTCGGCTACGAGATCATCACCAAGATTCCGACGAACCTCCACACGCCGCTGATGTCGGGGGCGAACGCCATCTCGGGGATTACGCTGCTCGGCTCGGTCGTCGTCGCCGGCTCCGGATCGACGGCCCTCGCGACGGCGCTCGGCTTCGTCGCCGTCGTCATGGCGACGGTCAACGTCGTCGGAGGCTACCTCGTGAGTCACTTCATGCTCGATCAGTTCAGCCAGCGGGGGAAGTGAGATGGCGGGCGTGCTCGGCGGGCTCCCAGACTCGGTGCTCCAGTTCGCGTACCTGATCGCCAGCGTTCTCTTCATCCAAGGGCTGCGCGACATGACCCACCCGCGGACGGCGACCCGTGGCAACGGCATCTCCGCGCTCGGGATGTTCATCGCCGTCGCGGTCACGGTGCTGTGGTTCGAGATTCTCTCGCCGCTGGTGCTGGCGGCGGCCCTGCTCGTCGGGGGTGGGATCGGCGCGTGGCTGGCAGTGACCGTCGAGACGACGGAGATGCCACAGCTGGTGGGCCTGTTCAACGGCTTCGGGGGCGGTGCGTCCGCGCTCGTCGCCGGAGCGGAGCTGGTCGACCTCACCGCCACCGGGAGCGGCCTGCCGGTCGGCGTGACCGCGACGGCGGCCATCGCCGGCATCATCGGTTCGGTGACGTTCTGGGGGAGTCTCGTCGCCGCCGGCAAGCTTCACGGCTTGGTCGGCGACTCACCCGTGAGCAGCAACGTCGGCCACGTGATCAAGGCGGTCTGTCTGGTCGCGGCCCTCGCCGGCGGCGTCGCGCTCGTCGTCCAGCCGGGGTTTGCCGGCGGCGACCTAGTGCCGTCCTACTGGTTCTTGATCGTCGCCGCGTCGATCCTCGGCATCTTCCTAGTGGTTCCCATCGGCGGGGCGGACATGCCCGTGGTGATCGCGCTGTTGAACTCCTACTCCGGGCTGGCCGCTGCTACCACGGGGTTCGTGTTGAACAACACCGTCCTCATCGTCGCGGGGACGCTGGTCGGCGCGTCAGGGCTGATCCTGACGGTCATCATGTGTGAGTCGATGAACCGCTCGCTGACCAACGTGCTGTTCGGCGGCCTCGGTGGCGACGACGAGATGGCGGACAGGCCGGATATCTACGAGGGCAACATCAGCGAAACCTCTCCCGAGGAAGTCGAGATGTTGCTCGACGTGGCCGACCGCGTCGTCATCGTCCCGGGGTACGGGATGGCCGTCGCACAGGCCCAACACGCCGTCGCCGAACTGGCCGAACTGCTCGAAGCGGACGGCGTCGACGTCGAGTTCGGGATCCACCCGGTCGCGGGACGGATGCCGGGCCACATGAACGCGCTACTGGCGGAAGCCGACGTCCCCTACGAGAAGATGCGGGAGCTCGAAGAGGTGAATCCCACGTTCTCGCAGACGGACGTCGTGATCGTCACGGGGGCCAACGACGTCGTCAACCCGATGGCGAACACCGACGACTCCAGCCCCATCGCGGGCATGCCCGTCCTCGAAGTGGGGGAGGCCCGCTCGGTGGTCGTCAACAAGCGCAGCCTCAGCCCAGGGTTCTCCGGAATTCCCAATCCGCTGTTTGCCGAGGACGACACGAGCATGCTCTTCGGCGACGCCAAGGCGTCGATGCAGGAGCTCGTGAACGTCTACAAGGAAAACCGCTAGGGCGGCGACCCCAGCGAAACCTTTATCATTCTTAATGAGTATTGTTATCGTATGTCACGCACCGTCGACGCCGACTACGACGTGAACCGAACCGACACCGTGCCGGAAAGCGCGCGTGTGCGTCACTTCGACGAACTCGACGACTCGGCACAGGAGTATCTCGTCCACGTCGAGGAGGGGGTTTCTCCGCGGAATCCGACCAACCCCTCGGGGTTGAACGAGGGAGACGTCGTGGTGTTTACCGACTACTACCACGTACAGTAGCGGGATCGAAGCCGTTTTGCCCGGCGATGCGATAACACATCCATGGACAGCGGCGGGACGATGACGCTCGCGTTCGAACTCGGGGCACTCGAAGCACTCGCCGACCCGAACGCGGTCTTCGACGACGCTCGACAGTGGACCGAATACGTGGGCGTCCTCAGCGACGAGCCGACGTACGTCGTCACCAACTTCACGCGCAAGCGACGCATCCGACAGGACTTCTTCTCGGGGCCGCGGGGGGTCCGTGAGAGCCTCGACAACGTCGCCGATCAGTTCGACACCGACCGCCACGTCTTCGTCGGAACGGCCGACGAGGACCGCGCCGCCGCCGAGGACCACGACTGGGAGTACCTCCCGGTCGAGGACGCCGCGGAGTTCGCCGGGTGGGACCTCGGTGAGGCCGAAGAGGAAGATCCCTTCGAAGGGGAGAAGCGAGACGACTGGCCGTAGGTGCCGACCGGCGGTGTGGTCGACGAGTGTCACGCGATATCGTGTGGACCGAAAGCCATAATCGCGGCGGGGCCTTGCCGATAGTCGATGAGTCACCAGTTGCCTGACGTACAGGCAAGCAAGCCCGATGTGACCGTCGGGCTCAGTCAGGTTGGCGTCACCGGGGTCGAGAAACTCGTCAAGATCGACCGAAACGGCAAGCGTCCTATCGTCCTGATGGCGGAGTTCGAGGTATTCGTTGACCTCCCCAGCGGCCGCAAGGGGATCGACATGAGTCGGAACATGCAGGTGATCGACGAGATCCTCGAGGCGGCCGTCTCGGAGCCCTCCTACCGTGTCGAAGAGGTGTGTGGCGACGTCGCCGAGCGCCTCCTCGAAAAACACGACTACACGTCGACGGCCGAGGTCCGCATGGAGGCCGACTACGTCACCCGCGAGACGACGCCGGCTTCCGACCTCGCGACACAGAACACCGCGACGATCATCGCGGGCGCGGTCGCGACCGACGAAGGGACTCGCGAGGAGATCGGCGCCCGGGTCACCGGGATGACGGTGTGTCCCTGTTCGCAGGGCATGTCGGAGTCGCGGGCCCGGGACACCCTCCAAGACCTCGGCGTCGACGACGGGACCGTCGAGGCGTTCCTCGACCAAGTCCCACAGCCGGGACACTCACAGCGCGGCCACGCGACGCTTACGATCACGAGCGACGGATCGCCAGACCTCGATCTGCGGGACGTGATCGACGTCGCACGGGACTCCATGAGCGCGCGGATCTACAACCTCGCGAAACGGCCGGACGAGGACCACATGACCTATCACGCCCACGCGAACGCCAAGTTCGTCGAGGACTGCGTGCGCTCGCTGGCCGAGTCCGTCGTCGAAGAGTTCGATCACCTCGACGGCGACGCGGTGATCCACATGAAACAGTCGAACGACGAGTCGATCCACCAGCACAACGCACACGCGGAGCGGGAACTCACCTTAGAGGCACTCCGGACAGAGGTCGGCGACGGCACTCACGGTAGCGACTAGCGCCGATCACAGCCGGCCCGTCGGAGTCGACTCCGCCCACTGCTCCTCGAAGACGGTTCGCACGTCGTCGGCGAAGGCGGCGTCCTTGAAGTCGATCATCGCGAACACCTCGCTCGAATCGAGCGGGTTCGGCACCTCGATACACACCTCCTCGCTGTCGATCAGCGTGAACGTCCCGTCGATGGTCGGCGACTCCCGGATCTCGTAGTGGTCGTAGCCCCCGAGGCGTGCCTCGAAGCGCTCGTTGAGTTCCGTGGGGACGGTGTCGATCAGTTCGGGGTGGATGAGCACCTGTACGGCGACACCGCGGTCGAGAGCCGTCTCGAACGCCTCTAACACCCGCCGCCCGACCGTTCCGAGGTCGATCTGTGGCGAGGGGAGACCGACGACGTAGTGGATGCGCTCGTCGGCCGCCGAGAGGCGTTCGAGGAAGAGTTCGACCGTCTCCTCGGGACCGACCGCCGCAGTCCAGAACTGCCCCTGCACGGAGTCGGCCGCGTCGAGGTCGTCGATCAGGTCGTCGGCCACCGCCTCGTATCGCTCGGCCTGCTGGTCGAGTTCCCGCTTCCGGGCGTCGACGAGGCGGTCCAGCGCGGCGTCGGGTTCGACGGCGACGTACTTCTTTGGCCGACTGGCCGCCTGACTGCGGACGAGGCCGTTACCCTCCAGATCGTTCAACACGTCGTAGATCCGCCCCATCGGCACGTCACTCGACGACGACAACTCCTTTGCCGTTGTCGGACCCTGATCGAGAAGTTCGCGGTAGGTCCGGGATTCGTACTCCGAAAGGCCGAGATCTCGAAGCGTCGCCATACGTCCGTGTGCGCGGCGAGCGGTAAAAACGGATCGCTCGTTTACTCGGCGGCGAGCGCGGCGACGGCCTCGGCGAGGTCCGCCGGCGCCGTCACGGTGCGCGAGCGGTCGCCGACGGTCACCTGTGCCGTGCCGGCGTCGGGACCGGATGCCTGCGGACGGACGACCGCCTCGTGGTCGGCGACCCGGAGGGCGGCCCGGTGGAGGTCGCTGCCGGGTTCGGTCGCCACGCGGATCGACAGCCCCGGGCGTTGGAGGCGGGCGGCGACGGCACCGTAGCCGGCGACCCGGACGCCCAGTCGATCCCAAGCGCCCGCGAAGGCGCCGACGGCGTCGGACGCCACCTCGCGGTACCGCTCCTCACCGGTCAGGACGGCCAGATCGAGGAGCGCGTCGGCCATCTCGACGTTACCGTCGAGGGGGTGGAAGGTTCGGTCGAGCAGTCCCGGCCCCTCGGCCGGGCCGTCGCGAAACACGCCGTCCGCGAACAGCGACTCGATCGTTCGGTCGGCGACCCGGCGAGCCAGAGCGAGGGCGTCCTCGTCGCCGAGAACTTGGACGGCACGGAGGGCGGCGGCGACGGTCCAAGCTTGGTCCGCGAGGACGAGCGTCGGCGCGTCGGGGCCGGCGTAGTGCTGGACGACGCCCCCGTCGTCGACCAGTTCCGTGCGAAGCGTCGCGAGCGTCCGCTGCGCGTACTCGCGGGGTTGCTCGGCGTCGGTGTAGGCAGCGAGCGTGAGCAAGGCGTCGACCGCGAGGGCGTTCGAGTCGGCAAAGGCGGTCAGATCCGTCCGAGGCCCGGTATCGTCGTCGGCGTCGCCCGGTCCTTGGCTCCCACCGAACGCCGAGCCGTTCCACAGGGCGTCGGTCAGGTATTCGACGGTTCTGACCGCCGGCCGCCGGTACGCGTCCTCGCCCGTGTAGCAGTACGCGTGGGCGAACGCCCGGACCAGCGCGGCGTTGTCGGCGAGGAGTTTCGCCCGGTCGGGATCCCCCCAGTCGCGGGTTCGAGCGTACCGGAAGAATCCGCCCGCCTCCTCGTCGAAGAGCCCGCGGGTGATGGCGTCGAGGGTCTGACGGGCCTTCGCCCGGTCCCGCTTGAGCGCGAACTCGACGGTCCGAGGCAGGGGAAACTTCGGCGCGTCGCCCCACCCACCAAACTCCGCGTCGAAGCCGCCATCGACTTGGCCGGCGAGGTGTTCCTCGATGCGGTCGGTGACCGGGCCACGGGGCGGCTGATCGTCGCGAAGGCTCCGAGGCATCCGCCCCGCGTCGGCACCGCTCGTGTCCCAGCGCTCGCGCACCCGGTCGAGAACGTCGCGCATCCCGTCCGGGCCGAGGAATCCGGCGCTCGCGATGCGCTTGCCGTCGGGCGTACAGAACACCGTCGACGGGAAGCCGCCGACGTTGTAGCGCTCGCGGACCCGAGGGTGGCGGTCCACGTCGACGCGCACGGGCACGAACCCGTCGTTCAGGTTGGCCGCGATGCGCGGTTCGGCGTACGTCCGGGCGTCCATCTCGTGACACTCTCCACACCAAGTCGCCGTCAGCGCGAGCAACACGGGCGTCCCGCGGCGGCGAGCCTCGTCGAAGGCGGCCTCGCCCCACTCGCGCCACTCGACGCGCGTCCCGTCGGTCATATCAGTCCTCCGGGGCGGGCAGGCCTAAGGGCTTCGTCACGACCGCCGACGCCACGGCGTCAAAAGGGCTATGAGCGGGCACCCGGTAGTGGGCGTATGCGCTTGCGCTGGGTGTTCGTGCTCCTGTTGCTCGTCCCCCTCACCGACGCCCTGTTACTCGTCGTCGTCGCCGACGCCGTCGGCGCCCCGGCGACCGTCGCGCTGGTCGTCCTCACCGGCATCGTCGGGATGTTGCTGGTACGCGCCGAGGGGCGCCACACCGTCCGCCGCCTCCAAGAACGGGTCGCCACCGGCGAGGTGCCGACAAAGGAACTCATGGACGGTGGCCTGCTGATCGCCGCGGGCGCGTTCCTGCTCACCCCGGGGTTGGTCACCGACGCCATCGGCTTTCTGCTCGGCGTGCCGCTGACGCGAGCGCCGATCCGTGCCCTCCTCGAACGGGTCGTGGTACGGCCGTATCTGGAGCGCAAGAGCGGCGGGTTCGTCACCGGCGGCGTCTACACCGGGGGCTTCCCCGACGACGAGGACGTCTACGACGTCGACGGTGGCTCCTACCGCGTCGACGACGAGTGACGGGCCCCCGCGGAGCTCCGAACGGAAACGCTTAAACGAAAGACCGCGCAAGCAATTGATGCGCTCGCCTGGGCCAATAGCTCAGTCAGGTTGAGCGCTCGGCTGATAACCGGGAGGCCCGCGGTTCAAATCCGCGTTGGCCCACCTCCTTCCCTGTCGGTCTCTGACCGGCCGGGAACTGGGGCCGCAACTCCCCAGCCATTTCATTTCGGTTCACTCTCTACGGATAGAGTCCTCCACGCACAGCGCGTGCTACACGAACGGTGCGCGGGCCGCGGCGAAGCGTTGCAGCCGGCGGTCTACCAGTCATCGTCGTCGTCGCCGTCGTCGGCGGTCGATGTGCTGACTCCCCCATGGACGCCGGTCCCCCAACCGCGGTCGGGAGGTGAGTAACAGTTGTCCGTCAGTGTCCACTGGGGGATCGACATGGCGAACTGCCGGGGATCGAGGGTCGCCCACCCCTCCAGATAGATCTTTAGTTTCGCCTCGACGTTGATATTGAGCGTCTTGTTCTGGTGTCGTTGCAGGTTGATTCCGAGGCTCGGGGCGGAGTACCCCGTCGACGGTCCGAAGTACTTCCTGTCGTTCTTGTTCGCTTTCTGTGGAAGGTCGAATATCCGTTGAGTAGTGCGTGCGTGGTCGTATCGGTATCCGTCGAAGTATGCCGTCTGTTCGATGACGAGGTCGACGTTGAGGTCCGGCTTATCGAACAGCAGACCGGCGTTCGTGTCGCCGCGCAACTGCCCCCGTAACTTGACCGTCGGTAAGGAGGAGTGTCCTCCTAGGTCCGGACACGGGTCCATTCGGTTGGGCGTGAGCCAGTATTGGCCGAGCAGGCTGAGCGTATAGGTCGTCTGGTCTAACGCACCGATGTTTCCCTTGCCGGGACCGGAGATGCTCCCGCGTATCTCCAGCCAGCCGGAGTTCCAAGCGGGGTTCAACTGCCCCGGCCAACTCCACTTACTCTGTCCCCACCACAGTTCGTTAGCCATCTCGGGACAGCTCCGTTGGTCCCGCTATGGGGTCGCATGGGTCGTCGGGAGCATCGTCGAGGTGGCTGGCGATGGTCTCGGCGCGTTGTTGTCCCAGCGCCTCGACGGCTTCGAGCGCATCGAGGAACGCATCTGGGTCGTCCAACTGTCCCGCCAACCCCTGTGCGATCATCGCCATCAACTGCTCTCCGTGCTCCCGCTCTTCGTCCGTCACCGTCTCCAACTCTCGCCGCTTTGCCTCCCATTCGACCTTCGAACGCCAGTACTCGCTCGTCTGATCGAACTGTGCTTCGACCGCTTCCGGGACTGATACCTCGGGATTGCTCGTCGAGTTGGTGTTTGTTGTCATACTCCATAACAGATAATATCATATACATTAATGAAGGTTGTTATATGACAGTTCAAAAGTATAATATTTTTGCTATTTGAACGTGTGGCCGGAGACAGATATCTCGTGGGGCGGAGAGTCCAGCGACCACGAACGGCGGAGACCGGGAGTCATATTGGGGTCGGCGACGACGATGTGGTACAATGGCGAGCGACGAGCGAATTCACACGACACACATCGGAAGCCTGCCTCGTCCGCCGGAACTGCTCGATCTGCTCGAACGGCGCCAAGACGGCACGAACGTCGACCCCGAGGAGTGGGACGAAACCGTCGAGTCGGCGACGCGCGACGTCGTCGAGCGCCAAGCCGAAGTCGGCCTCGACGTCGTCAACAACGGCGAACAGCCCCGTGTCTCGTTCAACTGGTACGTCGCGAACCGTCTCAGCGGCATCGAGGGTGAGCGCGAACAGGAGCTCTGGGCAGATCTTCAAGAGTTCCCGGACTACGCCGAGGAGACGTTCAAGACCGACGTCATCGACCTGTCGATGCACCCCGTCGTGACGGGGCCGGTCGAATACACCGGCCGCGAGGAAGCCGAAGCGGAGCTCGCGGCGTTCGACGACGCGCTGTCGGCCGCCGACGCCGACGTCGAGGAGACGTTCATGACGGCGGCATCGCCGAGTGTCGTCACGGCCACGCACGTCAACGAGTATTACGACGCCTACGACGAGTTCCTCTTTGCCGTCGCGGACGCGATGGCCGAGGAGTACGAACGTATCGCCGAGCGCGGGATGACGCTACAGATCGACGCCCCGGAACTTCTCACGGTCGGTCACACGGCGGCCTACGCCGACGAACCGCTCGACGAGATCAAGGCAGCAACGCGTCTCCACGTCGAGGCGCTCAACGAGGCACTGTCGAACGTTCCGGCCGAGCAGGTTCGCCTCCACACCTGCTGGGGGAGCTACGAGGGGCCCCACCACCACGATACGGATCTGGTCGAGATGCTGCCAGAACTCTACGAGGCAGATATCTCGGGACTCAGCGTCGAACAGGCCAACCCGCGTCACCAACACGAGTATCGCGCGTTCGCGGAACACCCCCTGCCGGACGGTTGGACGCTCCTGCCAGGCGTCGTCGACGTGAAGACGAACATCGTCGACCACCCGCGGACTATCGCGGACCGTCTGGAACGGGTCGCCGAGACGGTCGACGACTCGACGCCGTTGGTCGCAGCGCCGGACTGCGGATTCGGCACACAGGCAGGCCTCGGCATGGTCGATCCCGAGATCGCGTGGGCGAAACTGACGGCGCTCGTCGAGGGAGCCGAACTCGCGAGCGAGCGCCGCGACTGAGGGGCCGAGTCGAGGGCTCCATCCAGCGGCGTCAAGTTTGCTGGCATCGTCGAACGCCGACCTACCTCGCGACCACGTCGGCCACAACGTTCATGTCATGTCGACACACACCATGATCGTAGCGAGGTGATGGAACAGTTTACTCCACCACACCCTCCAGCGGCATGCCCCTCGAGCATCGAGCGGTAGCCACGTAGCCCGCCTCCACTTTCACCACCGTCCAACACCGCGGCTCGCCGTCCGTCACGTCGGGACGAACCCCGTACCGTTAACTCGGGCGGGGCGAACCGACGTGACCATGCGGACGGTACTGACGAGCGTCGTCGCCGACGTTGCCTACGACCTTCGGCGCCTGCACGGCTTCTGGATGGCGCTTGCCTTCCCACAGCTTCGCGATTCGCATCCGGTCGTTACCCGTTGGACCCCGGAGACGACCCGAGAGCGCGCGGTCTATCGGCTCTGGGCGTTTCTGGGCGGGATCGGACTGCTCGTGGGCTACCCGCTCACGGTGCTTGGACTGGTAGTCCGGGTTCACGTCGGAGGGATCGACCGGACGACCGCTCGTCTGGGCGCCGTCGGGACCGTCCTCCTCGCGGCGCTCGTCTGGGGTGGATTGACCGCGCTCGCCCGCGTTCGGTTCTCGGCCGAGGGCTTCCTCGCCGTCGCCGCCGCGGGGTCCGTCGCCGTCGTCTCGACGATGCTGGCGGTGCTCTTTCGGCGTCTCGGCGGACGGGCGACGACGGTCGTCTTGGCCTACCCGTTCGCGGTGATCGCGGTCTTTCTCCCGCCGGTGGTGGCGGCACTCTACTCGACGGCTCTCGCGGCGGCCGTCTTCCCCCGGAGCGAGACGCTCGCGGTGTGGATGCTCGATACGCTCCTCGAGTACCGCGGACTGAACACCCTGCTTCGCCGTCGGTTCGAACTCGTCGGGGTCGCGTACGTCGGCATGTGGGGCTCACTCGCGGTGCCCGTGGGATGGACGCTCGGCCTCTTAGTGACACTGGCGAACCTCGTCCGGCCGACGGCCCCCGACGAGACGGCGTAACCCGCGTCGAAAATGGACACCTCCAAGGGCGCGCGGCGACTGTCCTGTGTGTGGTCATCATCGTGACCTGTGAGGAGTGTGGGCGGGGCTACTCGCGTACCCGGTTTCTCGGCGAACCGGACCGACACGGGGCGCGACCCTTTCAATGCCCTAACTGCTATGCGTACCTCGGCCGCACGGAACAAGGATTCGAATCCTGACACTAGCGGTGCGTGTCGGACACCTCCGACGGCGTTCCCTCGAAGGAAGAATGTCTCCGTCACTCCCCGGTCACAGACGTCGAATGAAAGTAGCGGGAGGTAGATTTGAACTACCGATCTCCGGGTTATGAGCCCGGCGGAATCTCCTGGCTATCCCATCCCGCTACTGGTCCCTACCGGCGAGTCGGCGTTAAGGGTTTTGAAATCCGGACGGGGAATCGGCAACGTCGTGTTCAGCTGCGGCGACACGTCTCGCGGACTGGAGCGTGAACGCGAGAGCCGAGAGATGGCGCATTCGTCCGCGCACGACACTGGTGGACGCGGTTCGGTGAACTCGTCGTCGGCAGTCTCACACACAGTATCGACAGGACAGGCTGAAGGGTCGCTGGAGAGTCAAATCTGGGAGCCTACCGAAACGGCGCGTGGCGAGTGACTCAAAGATCGGTTCCAAGACCGGTTCCGATTGCAGTACCGGTAGCGATTTTTGCACAGGTTTGCCAAGGCCGCGAGCTGAAGCTATAGAGCAGACACCCAACGGGAACCGATCCGATCGCCGCCGCAGTCCGGTCCGGAATATACTGAAACGGGGTCAGCTAGGGGTAGAGCACCGCACTGCTACCTCCGGTAACAGAGGCGAAGATACGGTTCCACCGAAATTCGGACCAGTGTAGCCCAGATGGGGACTCCATGTCCAGAAGGTCACGCTTGGAGGGCACAGTTAAGCACTCGCTGTTCTGTCACATGGGTGTTTCCTAGTGTCTCAGGTCTGCTCGAACAGTCTCGAGGCCGACCGTTCGACAGCTTCGCTCTCGAAGGGACGATATACTCGACACAGCAACGGACGGACTCGGGATGCGACGAAGAGTCGTCACCGCTATCAGAGGGCCTCGAAGCAGTCCTACCGCGGTGGCGCCGAGCATGTGAGCGACCACAGCGATTCCCGAGGGGACACGACATCTCCGAACACGTACCCGAGCTACGGCGGGGATTGGGAGGAATGCGAGTTGGCTCTCTCCGCGTGAATAACGTAGTCGGAGGCGTCTGACCCAGTCAGCACAGGCTGGGACACTCACGACGAAACCACATCGTGATAGCTTCCCGCGTAGATGCTCTTGCCCCAAAGGGAATCGGATACTCAAATGCCAAAGGCCAACCGTCGGTCTCCCATACAGCCGAGTAATGAGTGAGTCAGAAGATACGGCCACGAAGCCAAAAATATCAGTTGCAGTTGTCGACGAGTCACACACGAACGAAATTCCGGACAATATCGACTCTGAACTATATACGACGACACGACCAGAGTCGTCGTTGGTCGAGTTTGCGGCAGATCCTGACGGTGAGCTGGCAGAGGCACTCAGGCGGAACGGATTCGACGTGTGAGCTAGTCGATCGCTGTTCGCTCGTTCTGCCGAGTTGGCTCCGCTACCTCCGATAGCGGACGTATTCCGGCGACCGTGCCGAGTACACGGCGCGTATGTGGTGAGAGGAGTCGGGGGAACTGGAGCGGACTCGATGCGAACGAGAGGACGCTCGACGATGAGTCGAGCCACGGAACACCACTTCGTGCCGGGAGAGTGCTTAAACAGTCACCAGACGTACGAAGACGTGCATCAGCATGGAGGAACTCGATCGCGTTTTGAACAGGTATGCGACCAGTCAGGAGCTCATGGACCAGATCAGGTACACGGCCGAGTCGCTGAGCATGGGATTCGACCGGTGGGGCGAACGGCATGTGAGTGGTCCGAGTCTGTATCTGTTGATCGTTGCCGACGTCAACTTCGACGCCTACACCGACCCGATGGGAGACAACAGGTGGCCGGTCGAGCGATGCCAAGTCGTCACCGGGTCGCCCGACGGGTTCACGCAGGTCGCCCGGGACGTGGCGTTCAGCTGCGACGGTGCCGTCGTCGTGACCGGGGACGGGACGATTCAAGAGCAGATGGTTCGGGTCCGCAGCCCCAACCGAGAGGACATCAAGGAGTCCAGCAACCTCGAATACGCCGAGTGGATGGGGGCCAAACACATGAGCGCGCTCGAAACGTCGATCCGCGAGGAAGTCCTATGGGTAATCACGCTCAGCGAAGAGGACGGCCGCGTCACGACGTTTCTCAACGGCACGTATCAGGACTATCCTCGCGAGGGGATCGGTGGCCGGTGGCGACCCGACGAGTAGGGAACCATCTAGCCCCGCCGGGACTGATCGGAGGACCGTATGGACTTCGAGAGCGTTGGATGCCAGTACCGGGACGCAAACGCAGCCTGTGGCGTCTGAGCGCTCGCGGACGGTGGCCCACTGCTGGGTGTCTGTATCTTGCAAGATGTTTCTGCCAGCACTCAGGCAGAGAGCGGTTGTACAAGAGACACAGCGCAGATCGGGGAGTCCTGTCCGCAGACAGGCCAGCGAGTCGGGTTCGGCCGTCCTTCGTCTCGGAGTACGCGAGTGATGTGGATACAGTGCTGTGCGGTCGCTCCTCAGTGTGACTGCATACCGATGACCGCTACGAGACGCTCGAACGGCCGTCAGTCGTCGCTGGCGATGCGACTGATCGTCTGTGCCAACACCTCGGTTGCCTTGGCACAATCCTGCCAGTCCGTCCACTCGGCTGGGTTGTGTGAGATGCCCTCTCGGGATGGGACGAAGAGCAGACCGGCGTCGGTAACGGACGCCACGTGCATCGTATCGTGTCCTGCGCCCGAGGAAAGCTCGAGGGCGTCGATCCCGGCTGCGGCTGCACCATCACGAAGCGCGTCCCGGCAGCGTTCGGCCATCGGAACGGGATCGATATCGACCTCCTTCTCGAATCTCGTTTCGACGTCGCGATCCGTGGCAATCCGGTCGAGGCTGTCTCGAATATCCGCTTCGACTGCGTCCATCATATCTCGTTCGACATCACGGACGTCGACACCCATCTCGACGGTACCCGGGACGACGTTGGTGGCGTTCGGAGCAACGTCTACTCTTCCGACCGTGCCGACGACTGATTCGCTATCGGCGAGTCGGTCGTTCGCCGCTCGTTCCACGTCGAGGATGACCTCCGCTGCTGCTGCGAGAGCGTCCTGTCGCTCCAGCATCGCAGTCGTCCCGGCGTGGTTCGCCTCGCCATCGACCCGCACATCACCGTGCATGATTCCGGTGATGGCAGAGACGACACCGGCGGAGACGCCTTCGCGTTCGAGGGCGCGCCCTTGTTCGATATGGAGTTCGAACCAACTGTCCCAAGAGGAGGCATCGAGAACGCCGTCGCCAGCGTACCCGATCCCCTCGAGCGCTTCTTGGAGTGTGACGCCGTCGGCATCCGTGGCTGCGAGTGCGTCCGACACGTCTCGTGTCCCGACAGCGACCGACGATCCGAGAAGCGGTGGAAACCGTGACCCCTCCTCTCCGGTGAAGCTCACAACCTCGATCGGTCGACGAATCCGTTCGGTACTCGATTCGAGTGCTCTGACGGCTTCGAGGGCAGCGTAGACGCCGAGTGGACCGTCGAAGATTCCTCCGTTGGGAACGGAGTCCAAGTGGCTTCCCGTGGCCACAGGCGCGGCATCAGCGTCGGCCGTGTCGGGAACCCATCGACCCGCGATATTTCCGACGGCGTCGATCCGGACATCAAGCCCGGTGGCTTCCATGCGGGATACGAGGTAGTCTCGAGCCTCCTGATTGGCGGGCGTCCCGGGAAGGACAGTCCGTCCGTGGCCGTCGGGGGCGTCGGTCGTTCCGAACGCTGCAGTGGTTTCGATATCGTCACGAAGCCGTGATTCGTCGATGATCATTACTGATGAATGAGTGTGGTGGATAGAACAGTTATTCGGCGATACCGCCGGGCACCGTCGAGGGGGTCGATTAGAGCGTCCGCTGGAGGATCGCCTCCGGGAATTCGTCTTCCCAAGCTTTGTCGTCCTCGCAGGCACTCTCGTACACCCGCTGTAACTCGGGGACGGGGTCCTCGTGGTCGTCGACGCGGAGGTCGTGGGCGAGTCGGGGGTCCTCCGGGTCGTAGATTTTCAGCGCGGCGCTCTGAGCGGTTCCAGCGCGTTTGTCTCCTCCGGCGTCTTCGCCCGCTTGCAAGGCGTGCAAGAGGCACTCGGGGAGCGACTTGGACGAATCGACGGCGCTGGCGAATTCCGTGGCGACGGCCTCGATTACGTGCTCACCTTCGAGCATGTTGCCTGCGACAGTGTAGGTCGTCTGGCCGGCGGATCCCGTCTGTGATCCGAACCAGTCGACACACTCGTCGCCAGAGAACGTCGACGTGTTCCCCCACGTATCCACGCCATGGATCTGCCGGAGGCTGGCGTTATCGTCCTTCCGAAGAAGAGTCGGTATCGCGTCGTCGATACTCGCCTCTCCGTCGAGCAACCGGGTCGCCTTCGGTCCCAGTGGGACGTTGACGATCGACTGCGTGCAGACGACACCGTTCGGCGAGAGAAACGGTGCCAGTCCGCCGACTGCCGGCGCTTTAGTTGCGATGGCGATTCCGTGTCGAGTCCCGTCCGTCATGCAAATCGAGTATGTCATGGGTGGGTTCGGCGGAATGTCGGTGACGTTCTGTCTCGTGTTACGCAGCCACTATCGGCACGCTACTGCGTCCGTGTCATCCGTCCGACCGTCAGCAGGGAGTACCGATCTCATTAGTGGGGGTGTATGTCGTCGTCGTAGCCGAGTAAGTCGTCGTAGAGGTCGGTTCGCCTGTCTCGGGGGATGACGTTCATGTCGTTCCACACTTTTTCCGTCCGGGCACTCATCAGGTCGCAGTCGCGTGCGATGAGGATCTCGTCGTCGGATTGGCTTGCGGGTCCAGCAACTGCCGTCCCGGTCGGATCGACGATGAGACTCCGGCCCAGAAACGGCTGCCCTCTTTCGGTCCCGATCCGGTCAGCACAGGCGAACCACACCGTGTTCACGTGCGCGTTCGAGATGGCGAGATAGTTCGCCCGAGCGAATTCGCCGCCAGCCAACCCCGTCCGCTCGTGGTCGTTGATCGGCACCCAATTCGTCGGCTCCGCGATGAGGTCCGCGCCTTTCGCGGCTTGGATGCGCGACAGCTCTGGGAACCACTGATCGTAGCAGATCTGTACGCCGATACGGCCGATCTCCGTGTTGAACACCTGAATCTCGTCGCCGGGTTCGAACCACAGTTTTTCCTTGTCCCAGAGGTGGAGCTTGCGGTGGGTCCCGATATACCCATCCGGCCCGAACAGTACTGCGGAGTTGTAGAGGTCCACGCCGTCGCGCTCGGCGTAGCCACCGACGATGTATACGTCGTGAGTGGCTGCCAGTTCTTTCCATCGCTGCGCTGTCTCACCGCCAGGAATCGGTTCCGCGAGCGAGCGTGCTTCGTCGCGGTCCTCGAAGACGTACCCCGAGTTCGCTAACTCTGGCAGGACGATGAAGTCACTCCCGCTCTCCGCCGCTTCCTCGATCAGTCGACAGGACGTACTCCGGTTCGCCTCAGGTTCGCCGACCACCGGCTCGAACTGTACGCAGGCGATGGTAACGGGAGAGTTGGCGGAACCGGACCGTTCGTCTTCGGTACTACTCGCCTCGTTGCTGCTGTGCGTGCGTTCACTCATTGTGGGGACTGTCCGCGAGAGCCGGTCGGTGGCTTGGACGGGTGTCACCGACGCGCCTCGGTTCTACCGTGGGCGATTCGTCTGTACGCATCGACATCACCACATTTCGTTGCTTCGCATCTCCTGAACGGTATACCGGAGAATGATCAACGTGACGAGAAACGTTCCAGCGATTCCGAGGATAACCATCCCAGTGAAGAAGGTCTGGCTAACCACAAGCGGAAGGGTCACGTTCCGTCACCTCCCGCAGTCACATCCTGTCCGACACGTTGGAGTTTCCCCCAATCGAAGTCCTTTGGCCAGAGGTACGAGCCACCGTAGGTGATGACACACGAAATCCAGCCGCTGAGGATGATTCCTTGGTTCGCTCCGATAGTGAAGTAGGCCGCATACCCGACGATCGTCGCCGTCGTCGTTGCGACGAAGACCACCTGTGGGTTCGCCTTCTCCCACCACAGTCCGGCGACAATCGGGAACACGAACGCGACGTTGATCACGCCGAGGAAGAACAGCATCTGAAGCATGGTGAGAATCCGGGGCAGGCTAAACAGAAGCCCGAGCACACCCACGAGCAGCGTGAAGTACTTGCCGTAGCGGAGTAGTTCGTCCTCGGAGACGTCGTCTTTCACTCGGGGAACGGCGTCGTTCATCAGGAGCGTGGCAAGTGCGTTGATACTCGCCGCAGTCGTGGAACAGAGAGCGCTCCAGACGGCGATGAGGAACAGCCATCCGGAGAACGCCCCACCGTAGATTTGGGCGATCATCGGCGCGACTTGATTGACCTGTTCGGGCGTCTGATCGAACGCGAGCGCGACGAACGACAGGCTGGCGATTGCTAGGGGGACGAGAATCCAGCCGATTCCACTGAGTCCGAACGTTTTGGCGACGACGTCGCTCCGAATAGCGTATGCGCGCTGCCAGAACGTGTTGTCCATGAACACCTCCCCAATCCCGAGGAGCGCTCCTGCCGTTGCGAACAGCAGTCCGCTCGGGGCAGTGAGGCTGAGTTTCGCAGGGGAATCCGCGAGGATGCGTTCGTAGACGGGACCGAATCCGACGTTGAAGTAGACGAGCGGGGGGACGACGAGTGCGACGACGAGAATCAAGAGCACTTGGAAGTAGGCAACCCCAGTGACACTACGGAAACCGCCGAGATACGCGTAGACGATGACGATACCGAACGTGAGGAAGACGGCCAGATAGTACGGAATATCGAAGATTTGTTCGAGCAGTACGCCGCCGCCGATACCCTGTGTGACGATTAGCCCGAGGACGTAGATAACGAGGAGTGAGACGAATACGTAGTAGTTCTTCTCGTCGTAGCGGGTGCCGTAGAAGTCCCCGACGGATTTCCCGTGAGGGATGACTTTGTGCAGCCGTTTAGAGAGGAGTGCGAACAAGAGAACCCCTGCCCCGCCCAGCATACCGTATCCGAGGGCTCCGAGGATTCCGTACGTGTACGCGCTTTCCGGCGCAGCCAGCATCGTATTGCCCGTAATCCAGAACGCAAGCAGTGAGGTCATCCCCAATGCGATACCGAGCTGACCACCTCCGAGGATGAAGTCGTCCGTGCCGCCGGAGCGCCGGGAGAAGTACCACCCGACACCGATAAATACGGTTCCGAGCAGGAGCACGATCCCGATGTTAATGAGTGGCAGAGCCATCTTACGATCCCTCAGAGGGTTCCGACTGTTCTGTCTCTATTTCGACGTTTCGCTCCCCGTAGACGCCGAAATACGGAGCAACTAGGAGACAGAGTAAAACGATGAGTAGGGCAGTCGCAGCGTAGACCCATGACATCGTCGATGCGATACTCGTCTGCATTGGTATGGGTTGTGCGAACATGGTACTGCTTCTCAGTCGATATGTAGAATATGCATTAAAATTTTTGTTTTTCTATGAAAATTATTAATCTGCTTTTGTCGAGGCGAGACTCCCGTCGTCCACGGCGGGTGTACAGAGCAGATGGGCACGAGGTTGCGGTGGAGAACGCCCCCGTCGAGTTCGAGGCTGAGTCTCACCCACGGCGGTTCCTGTACGCTCCGTCGACCAAAGGTGAAAGCACGGCCGCTCGCGACACGTCTCCCAGTAGGACCGAGGGCAGAGAGCCGTCCTGTCGGCGCTACAGCCGCCGCTGACAACTCGGAACCGGGTACAGATCCACGAACCGCGACTATCTCGAAGGACCGGGTGAGAACGTGTCACCTCGTGTTCGCGGTGTGACACTGGTCGAGAGCCTGCCGACACCGTCGGAGATCTCTTCGGCGGTGTCTCCCGAGAGAGTGTCCGAGCGGCCGAAGGAGGATATTCGATTGGATTCGACGGTTGAACGCCAACCGTTTTGCCCGACACGCACCCTCTGTTGAGTTGAATCGACCGCCGAGCACGCCACACCAGCCCAGTATACAACTCGTATGACACTCGCGCAACTCCTCGAACAGTACGTCAGTCTCGGTATCTTCGTCCTCGCTGGAGGGCTTAGCGTCCTGAGTCTTCTCGCGTGGCGTCGAGAACGTGATAGTCGGATGCGAATTGTCACGCTCGGCTACGCGATGTTCGCCGTCTATGGGCTCATCGTGTTTCTCAAGTACCTCTTGCTCCCCTATCTCCCGTACGCGCCGCTCGAATTGCTCGAACACGCAAGTGCAATCCTGATTCTCGGAGGGCTTCTCACCTTCTTCATCGCTCTCACGCGGGACTGATCAATGCCGGACCCGGACCTCGAACTGGACTCTCGGCGGACCATCTACCAGCGGGTAGCCGACACGCCGGGCGTTCACTTTCGTGCGCTCCTCGACGAACTCGAGTACGCACAGGGGACACTCCAGTACCACCTCCGCTGGCTCGCCGACGAGGGCCTGATCGACGTTTCGGACGACGGCAAGTACACGCGGTACTACCCCGCTGTGGAGTTCGACGAAGCCGACCGAACGGTGATGAACGCGTTGCGGCGGGAGTACAGTCGCCGCATCCTCGCACACCTTCTCGCAGACGGCCCGCTATCGACCACCGAGTTAAGCGACCGCTTGGACAAGGCCCAATCGACCGTCTCGTGGCATCTCTCGAAGCTCGCTGAAGCTGACCTCGTCGCGAAAGAGCGCGACGGGCGGAGTGTCGTCTACGAGGTTAGCGATCCTGACCGCGTCGAGTACCTCTATACGGTTCACCAACGCTCGTTCACCGACAGAGTCGTCGACCGGATTCTGGGCCTCTGGGACGGCTATTAGCTCGGCGCCGCCGTCGACGTGCTCCTTCGAAGCACCAGCAGGCGCAACAGAAGCAGGTACACGAGAAACGCCACCGAGGGACCCAGTAGGGGACGGACGAGTCCCGTCAGATCGGTCCCAATCGCCGCGGCGTGAATCGTCCCGAAGGCGAATCCGACGTACGCGAACGAGTGAACGACGCGCGGCCCCCATGGCCGCTGGAAACGCTTCGCGTCGGTAAAGCCCAGCACCGCAACGACGAGCACGAGCAGCGCCCCTACGCCGACGGCGACTCCGCCGAGGAAGTACGACATCGAGTACGTCGGAGCCGGAACCTGACCACTGACGACGAACCACGCGTCGAGGACGCCGAGCCCCGCGTGCAGCAGCGTGACGATCATCGCGAACACGGAGAGTTCGATGTGTATCCGCTGGGCAGCCTCGTGGAGTACGCCGAACGACTCCGTATTGTAGAAGATGCCCGTGAGTACAGCCACGTAAAGCAATGGGTACGTGACGAGCGCGGCACCGCGGTCGAGGAGCCAGACGAGTTGTGCCATTACGACGCTCCCGTCGTTGCCACGACGTCGGGACAGCCGTCCGAATCTTGGAACTCGTTGTCTGTCTCTGCGCGTGTCGGACACTCGTCGGCGGAGTCGTCGATGCCATCCCCGTCGTAATCTGCCGGCCCCTGTCGCTCCGAAACGATCTGATCGGCGAGGTTACTCTGTGCGCTCGCCGTCGCTTGGGCAGCGCGGACGTCACTGATCTGCCAGAGGGCCGGAACGGCCACGGCCAGCACCACGATTGCGACGACAGTGATGCGCTGCTTATGTGTCAATGACATGTGAATCGAATCCTCTTGTCGTGTGGAAGATGCCGTCGTGAACGATCAGTGCCTCCAGCCCGTCCCACTCGGCGGCTACTTCACGTGCATCGTCGAGAGGGAGCGCAGCCAGCGTCGTCGCCAGCGCATCGGCCTCCATGCAGTCGCGACGCGCGACGACGGTCACGGAGTCGTGACGAGAGCCGAGCGACTCGGTCGTCGGGTCGTAGATGTGGTCCGTACCGTTTCGCGAGCGTCGATAGCCCCCGGAGGTCGCGACAGACCACTCCGTGTCCAGAATCTTCAGCGGTGTGTCGTCGCCGTACGGACTCTCGATGGCCACCGGACCGGTCGGCGGGGACAGATCCCCACCACCACTGACGAACCCCCGTCGACCGAGACCGGTGAGCGTCTCGCTGGCCCGGTCGACGATATACCCCTTGGCGAGCCCATTGAGGTCGAGTTCGACGTCGGTAGTGACCCGAGAGCCGCTGACACGGACGGTGCCGGTATCGAAGTTCGTGGGTAGTGTGTCACTGTCACCACGCAGGAACCGTTTGCAGTCCTGTTCGACGCGCCCCTGATCGATGTCGAACACCCCTCCGGTCCGGTCGTTGTATTCGAGTCCACGGCGGACGACACGGGCGACGTGTTCGTTCACGATCGCACCGTCGCGGTCGAGACGACTGACAGCACTCGCCTCGTCGAAGGCGTTCAACTGCGCTTCGAGTGACTCAGCCGTGTCTCGTGCCGCAGTCACCGCCGTGTCGGCCCGAACACCCGTCGTGTGGACCCGAAACGTCGTATCACAGCAGTCGAACTCCCGGCGAGCGTCGCCGAGCCGTTCGGTGAGCGATGCGATCGATCCCATCATCTCGGTCACTCGCCCTCTTCGTGTTCGTCGTCCTCGTCCCCCGCTTCGTATCCCTCGTCGTGGGTTTCGTTCTCCTCGTGGGCTTCGTCGTCCTCGTAGGCCTCATCTTCTTCGTGTTCGTCGTCCTCGTAGGCTTCATCCTCTTCGTGGGCTTCATCCCCCTCATGGGCTTCATCCTCTTCGTGGGCTTCGTCCTCGTAGCCGGATTGGGTCTGAACTGCTGGCGTGAAGTCCTGATTGGGCGTTGGGGCATCAGCAGCCTGTTGTGAGGCATCCGACGCGGACGTTCCCGGCGAGTCGGATTGCCCGCCAGCCTGCCCGAGGCCAACGCCGGGCATCGCAAGGCCACCGGCCACGACTGCGGTGAGGAGGGCCCCTGCCAGCGTGAAGGCGACGAGTTTGTTATTGGGAAGCGGAATGCGCACGATTAGCGACACCCCGTTGTAGAATCGCTATCCTCGACGTGTCGGTCGTTGCGTTCTGCCATTGCAAATAGGCGGTGGAGATAGCCTTAGTAAGCCGTTCGCGTCCAACAATCGAATCTTCGTACAGTTATCGAATCGATTCGCTGTGGCTCGATCTGATCCGCTGTGGGTGTGTCCGGGCCACAGGCACTGCCGTGGTGTGGCTCTGAGTCGGATGGAGCCGTCTAATCTCCCCTCGTTGCCGGATCGGGGTCATCGGGGCCGATGGCACTGGGACCACCTGTTTCCCGGACGTCGCCGGCCCGCCAAGTGTCGCGGCGGAACCACAGCCACGCGATGATCGCTCCGGCGACGTTCGAGGCGAAGAACGCGATCCAGATACCCCGGACATCGGGCTGTCCGAGAAACCACAGGTCCGTCGGGAGCACGCCTTGTGAGGCCACGTATGCGGTGGGAAGTCGGATAAGGGCGAGTGCGGCGATAGAGATCGCAGCAGCGGTTAGTGTCTTGCCGGCACCGCGGAAACCGCCAGTGAACGCCCGCTGGATCCCGATGAATCCGAACGACAGCGCGACGTACCGCAGGAACTCCGCGCCGATGTCGAGAACGGCAGGGTCGTCGGTGAACACCGCAACGATAGGCGTCGGGATGAAGAAGATAGCGACGCCGGCGACGCTCAGGACGCCGAACAACCCTTTTGCGGCGACGTAGTTCGCCTCGTGGGCGCGGTCGTACTTGCCAGCCCCAACGTTCTGACCGGTCATCGTCTCGACACCGCGTGCGACAGCAATCGCGGGGAGGAAGATGACGGAGAAGACGCGGGTCCCGATGCCGAACGCGGCGACGACTGACGTCGAGAACAGCCCAACCACGATCAGCAGGGCGTTGATCGAGAGTGCACGCCCAGTGCCCTCAATCGAGGCCGGAATCCCGATGCGCAGGATCTTCCGGAGGTACTGGAGGTCGGGCATCATGTCGCCGAGATTGATCTGGATGCCCCGTGTTCCCGACAACATGATTCCGAGCCCAACGAGCATCGCCAGCCCCCGCGAAAAGACCGTGGCGATAGCGGCTCCTTGAATGCCGAGTTCGGGAAACGCGATTGGGCCGACCGTCCAACCGTTGATGAGAAACGGATCGAGAAGCACGTTGACGACCACCGTTCCGAACATCACGAGCATCGGCGTGATGGTGTCGCCCGCGCCGCGCATCAACGAGATAAACACGAAGAATCCGAACATGAACGGTAGGCCCAGCGCAACCACCTGCATGTACGCCGTCGCGCCGGGGAGGACGTCGGGCGACGCCCCGAGAAACGCGAGAAACTCTCGGACGAACGGATACCCGATTGCACCGAGAATGGATGAGGCGATGAACGCGAACGAGACCGTCTGCGAGGCCGCATACTCGGCCTGTTCGGTCTCCTCGGCCCCCGTGTGCTGGGCAACGAGGACGCTCCCGGCAACCGAGAGCCCCATCCCGAGCGAGATGAGCAGGAACACCGTCGGGAACGCGAAGGAGATGGCTGCGAGCGCCTCCGTGGAGTATTGGCCGAGCCAGAACGTGTCGGCTAAGTTGTAGGCCGTCTGGAGCAGATTCGTGACAACGATCGGTAGCGAGAGAAACAGGAGCGGCTTGACGATACCACCCTCCGTCAGGTTGAGTTCCTCCTGACCTTTGAGCAGGTTCACGCGACCACCTCCGACCGAGGGTTCCATCCGAGGTACAGTTCCAACGTGTGTTCGAGGACGTGACGCGTCTCGTCGAGTGGCTCACCGAGTGCCACTTTCCGTGCGTGTGCGCCGTTGATCGTGGTCGTGACGAGTCCAGCGACTTCGCTCGGATCGGTCTCGTCGAAGTGCCCTTCGTCGATGCCGTCTGTGACGATGTCCACGACAGTCTCGCGAACCATGTCGTCGAGATCGAGAAACCGTTCTCGGAAGAGCGTCTGGAAGGGCGCCTGTGATTTCAGTTCCATGATCGCCACGGGGAAGCCGTCGGCGTCAGGATTTGGCGAGGTGAAGACCGCATCGAGAAACGCGGTGAGTCGTTCCCGCGGGTCGGTCGCTTCTGAGGCGAGCTTCGAGGTGAACCGCTCGATCAGGTCGTCGAGGAACGCGTTCAGCAACTCCTCTTTCGTGTCGAAGTGGTAGTGGATCGCTGCGGTGGTCAGCGACGACTCGTCGGCGATTTTCTGCATCGTGAGTCCGGCATACCCGTATTTGCAGAGTACCTGGTTCGTCGCGTCGATGATTTCGGACTTTGTCTCCGATTTCATTCGTTATCCGAACTTACTAACTGATTAGTTAAGAGCCTTCTGACTGAGTAGTAAGTACGGGATTTCACAGTTCGTCTCTCGTTTCAGGACACATCGCAATAGCGACTCGGAATCGCATCGCCTCGACGTTCCGACCCTCGGAGAAAACCGCCCTCCCGAGCATCCACCGACTGACACCGTGGAGCACCCGGTAGTTGCTACGGACCCTTGCTGGCTTCAGAACACGGTGAACACAGACGCTACCGCAGCGTGTCGGAGAGTACGTCTCAGATATCAGAGGTTTCAGGATCTGAAGCAGTACTCGTAGCGTTAAGCACTGGACAACGAGATGTAACGGGGTTCTGCGATCCACTATGTAGGTTTCTAACTGTATTCATCCCTTTTGCTACGCTGTTCGGCATTATCTGTGTGGTCTATTACGGAATCTTACGGCCGATACGCGCGGTATGTTACTAACGCTAGATTAGTGGGATCCATGCGAACGCTCAAAGCCAAGTTTCGGTCGTGTCCGCTTCGGCGCGACCAAGATAGTTTGAGAATTTGCTTGTTTGGTATTTTAGTTTTTAGCCGACACATTTAGCGCTGTTCCGACAACCACGTTTTTCGTGGCTGTAATCGAGGCCGTGTTGGTGGCACGCGGCTTGCCACCACGGTGTAGGATCGACGAAACAGAGCGCATCACCGACGAGATGTGTTCCGCGAGGTTCGACAAGACACGTCTCGGTAGGTGCGTGACTTCTCATCAGAGAGAGCTTGACGTGTAGTACGTGGTTCGTCTCGGGACCGATCGCAGCGCACAGCCAAGACGCTCGTTGTTGAGTTGGACCACAGTTTCGTCGGCCGCAACGTGATCCGGATCGGCACCGTCTGTACGCTGTAAGTCAGCCTTCTGCACCGAGTCGTGAGTAGTGACTCGACACTATCCGTGCTAAACCTATCAAAATTAGAGGTTGTATTCAAAAGTGATAGATCTGAGCGGCGTCGAACACCGAGCGTCACCGCTGGCTCGGGTGTCGGCTCGCACTTTACGAGTGCTCGTTCGAAGCGGTCGCTATCTCCGTTAAGCTGAGTGACGTCGGGGCTGAGTCACGCAGAGATCGCACCCCCCACTCTTGCTCCGTATCTGAACACCGCCCTGACGGCAGGTACGCTTTCTTCGTGGGTCCCGTAAGCACCGAATGTGCACGTGGAGTACGACGCGTTGACGGTCGAACGGCTGGGTCACGCCTCGGTCCGAATCGCAACCGACGATGGCCTCGTCGGATATATCGACCCTTGGAGTGACGTACTTGCGAACGATCCGCGGGACGGCGACGTGGTGTTCGTCACCCACGACGACGTGGATCACTACGACCCGGCGGGAATCGAGGCTGTCGCGAGACTGGGGGCCACGGTCGTCGCTTACGGGGCTATCGACACGAGCGACCTCGATCTAGAGATCATCACTGTCCCGTACGGAGGTTCGCGCACGGTTCGCGGTATCGGCGTCGAAGCCGTGCCAGCACACAACCGCACGGACGGGCCACACGTCGACGAGGACGGCGATCCGTTCCACGCCGAACGCGAGGTGGTCGGCTTCCTGTTCGACATCGCGGGGACGACGGTCTACTTCACGAGTGACACGGACGTGCTTCCCGAACACGAATCGATCCGGGCGGACGTGTTCATCCCACCAATCGGTGGCCACTTCACGATTGACCGTCACGCGGCCGCCGACTTCGCCAAATCTGTCGAGGCCGACCTCGTCCTGCCCGTCCATTACGACACGTTCGAGACCATCGAAACCGATGTCGAAGCCTTCGCCGAGGACGTCGAAGCGCGCGGAATCGCCGTCGAGCCGTTCTGAAATCGACAGCCGTCGTGTCGTCGACTCCCTCCCGGACTTCACTCGTGGCCAACGACCGGCAGGGGCGTGTGTCGCTCGACTGCGAAATCTTCACACGGGGTGGGGCTGGCATACCGGTCGACGTTGCCGTGCGACCGTCGCTCACTAGCCCGACTCGAAACTGGCGTTCGAACTGTGGCAGCCGTCTGGTCCAGCCACGGCATATCGGGTGAGAAACCGGGATTCAATACCATTCGGAGGGAACTAGCCAGTATGGCCTCTTCCCAAGACGGCGGTAACGGGAGTGATTTCGATTTGAACCGAGCGGTGAACGAAGCACTGGACGCCCGCGACGATGTGGTGGACTACGAAATAACCGAATCGGGAATAGAACACGTCCTCGTCAAGGTCACTGAAACGACGGAGGATGGTGATCCACGGGTGGTTCTCTATCGGATTCAGCACGAACCGAGGCCCGATGGAACAGACGATGTTCACTGGGAGTACCTCGGGCCGGCCGCAGACGGGGAGTCGGAGTGACTCTCCTCCCAACCATCTGCTTTTTTACTATCGCGTCTGATTGTGGCGAACTTGGAGGATGAGCCTTCGGATCGTGTAATCCAAGGGACGGAGGGTGACGCTACGCAGGAGGGATCCGGCAACGTCGAAACGGAACTCTCGCGGGACATGAGTCTCTTCGATATCACCTTCATCGGCGTCGGTGCGATGATCGGCGCCGGTGTGTTCGCCCTCACGGGCTTCGCCGCGGGACTCGCGGGACCGGCGCTGATTCTCGCGTTCGGGTTGAATGGCTTCGTTGCGCTGTTCACTGCCGTCTCCTATGCCGAACTCGGGGCGGCGTTCCCGGAGGCAGGAGGTGGCTATCTCTGGGTGAAAGAAGCGCTCGTCGATCCGAATGGCTTCTACGCAGGCTGGATGTCTTGGTTCGCGCACGCGGTTGCCTGTTCGCTGTACGCGGTGACGTTCGGCGTGTTCCTCACCGAGTTTTTGGTCTACGGCGGTGTTCTCGCGGAGGGATTCCAACTCTTGGGATTCATCGGCCGTGGACTGCTGGATAAAGTTCTCGCAGTGCTCATGGTGTCGCTGTTCGCGTACATCAACTATCGCGGCGCCGAGGAGACGGGCAAGGCGGGCGTCGTCGTGACGTTCATCAAAGTCGTCATTCTCGGAATCTTCGTCGCGTTCGGTATTCTGGCGACGATGCATACCCCGGACTGGCCCGCGAAATTTATCAACAGTCCTCGCTTCGCACCCAACGGTGTCATCGGAATTATCGGCGCGATGGGCTTTACCTACATCGCCTTCGAGGGCTACGAGATCATCGTCCAATCGGGCGAGGAGGTCGTCAATCCGGGAGAGAACGTCCCGAAGGCCGTCTTCTACTCGCTAGCTATCGTCGTCCCTATATACATTCTCGTCGCGTTCGCCGCGATCGGAGGGATCGAGACGATTCCCGAACTCGCAGAACGGGCAGGCGTCTCCGCTGGCGCGCCCACGTGGCAACTGCTCGGCAATCTGGGCGAACTCGGTATCATCGAGGCGGCCGGCCAGTTCGTTCCCTACGGCGTCCCGTTACTCTTGATCGCTGGACTGACAGCGACGATGAGTGCCCTGAACGCGACCGTCTACTCCTCGTCACGCGTTTCGTTTGCGATGGGGCGCGACAGGGCGCTCCCCCAACTCTTCAGTGCGGTTCACTCCGAGAAGCGAACGCCCCACGTGGCGATCTTCCTCTCGGCGGTCCTCATCGCGTTGATGGCCGTCGTCCTGCCGATCGAGGCGGTCGCGGCGTCGGCGGACATCATGTTCATTCTCCTGTTCGTGCAGGTCAACTGGACGGTCATCAAGATGCGCAAGACCCACCCGGACCTTCCTCGCACCTACGAGGTCCCCTACATGCCGTGGCCGCCACTCATCGGGACCGTCCTCCAATTCCTGTTGACGCCGTTCCTCCTCTCGGCGCTTGGGATGAAGATCGGACTGGGGCCGGACTCGCACGGGTTCATCGCCCTCGTGACGACCGCGATCTGGATGATCCTCGGACTTCTCCTCTACTACGGATACTCACAGCGGAAGGAGGAAGAGAAGATCGAGGAGGAAACGCCGACCGTCACGACCGAGCAAGCGCCCGCCGAAGCACGGCGGGACCGCGAGCAGCGGATTCTCGTCCCGGTGGCGAATCCGTCGATCGTCGAGCAGTTGATGCGGACGGCACTCGACCTTGCCGAGGAGCGAGACGCAGAGATCGAAGTGGTAAGCGTTGCCACGGTTCCACAACAGACGCCGCTTTCAGAAGGGCGGCAGTTCGTCGCCGAGGAACGTGCTGTCATCGACCAAGCAATCGACTTCGCCGGCGAAGACCGCCCGGACGTCCCGGTGAGTGGCAAAATCCGTATCGGACACGACGTCTCCCAAGCGATCCTCAATACGATCGATCAGGACGATATAGACCTCGTACTGATGGGGTGGCGGAGCCGCCCACGCCGTCGTGACTTCGTCTTGGGGAGTAACGTCGACGAGGTGGTAACCAAGTCCCGCTGTGATGTCCTAGTCGAGCGCGTCGGCCCTGCTGCCGAGGGTGAGTCTGTCGGGAGCGTGGATTCGCTCCTCCTGCCGACGGCTGGCGGGCCACACGCCAAATTCGCGACCGAAATCGCCCGTGCCGTTGCCAGACGTAACGATGCTCACATCGAAGTGATATACGTCCGGTCGGACGAAGCAGACGGTGACGACGCTGCACAGTCGATTCTCGATTCGACCGTTGCCGAACTCGAAGCCCTCGACACGACAACAGAGATCGTCGAGGGAAGGGATATCGCCGACGCCATCGTTGAGGCGTCGGCCGATCACGACCTCACCGTCATCGGAGCATCCCGGGAAGGACTCCTCCAGCAAGTCGTGTTCGGGGCCATTCCCGAAGCGGTCGGCCGGCGGGCGCAGAGTACCGTCATCATGGCAAAACAGGATCTCGGGATCACGTCACGCGTGACGCGGTGGTTCAAGAGTCGCCGTTCGTAGGCAAGCCCGCTGGGAACTGGCGAACGACACCCGTCGACACACGGTTGTCGTCTCACTCCCGTCGTGTCTGTATCCCGGTCTGCGGTGCGGACCATTTTCTCACCCCCCTCGTCTCGATCCGTTCTGCGACGTCGGGGTGGCGAACTGCAATCGGTCTCGAGCGTAGTCGAGACCGTCACGTTGGGAGAGTACGGAACTGGACACCGCAGTCGAGCGAAAGACAGTCGATGGAGACGGTGGAGACGTGCGCCAAGAGGGATCGGATGGGGGCTGTCTAACAACCACTTAGCCGTTGTCACGAGGACGTGGCGGGGGACGTCTGAACGTTGAGCGTCTTCTGGATGATTTGCCGCGCCGCCATCGAGGCAAGGAAATACCAGACGATCCACGTCGCCATCGGTCCGAGCAGTGGCTCTTGCCAAGAGACGGAACCAGCAAGCGGCACGACCAATCCGGTCTCACCCACACCAAGGTGACCGCCGCGAACTTTCCAGCGAAGCCAGAGGAACACGGGAATCGTCAGCAGCATGATCCAGACCATCGGACGGAATTGCAGTTTGAACATCCCGAGTTGGTCCCCAGCCGCCTCCATCTGTTCCGCTTGGATCCGTTCGAGCGCCTCGTCGTCCCCGCGTTCTTTGGCCGCCTCTTTCCGCTCGCTCAGTTCCGCCATCCGTTCCTGATACACCTCCATCGTCTCGTGATCCATGAGTCGCGCCTGCAACACGGTCGAGTACAGGCCCGTGACAATCGCAAGGAGGATAATGACCGCGTAGAACGGTACCAAGTCGACGATCGGAGCGAGAAGGAGATTGTCGAAGGACGCGATGATATCGCGAATGCCGGTGTTCCAATAACCGGCAAAGAAGGCGAGGGCGGTCACGCCTGCGGCCTTGTCGTACCACGCCCACGACTCGGGTTCAATCTCGTCGACCCCATCCGTCGTGTCTGCGGGGTCCTCGTGTTCCTGAAGCGTCTGCCGAACCTCCTCGGGGCTCGCTATGGTGAATCCGGTACCCGCGCTTACAAGCACACCCTCTCGAATCAGCCGTCCCCACTCGTCACTCGACAAGACATCGCTTACATCACCCCATTGGAGCGCTTCGCTCCCACCGTCGCTTCGGTCGAATACGACAGCAATCGCCTCACGCACTGCTGGATTCTCGAGAAGCGACTCTAACTGTTCTTCTGGCATACGCTTGTACGAGGCTCGAATCTATTCGTTATCAACCCTTCTGTTTGGACGAGTGGAGTGCGAAACAGATGCAAGAAGTCCCGGCTGGTCGGGACACCCCGTGACGGAGTCCAAGAGAGCGAGAAACACGAAACGAGCGCCGGATACCGCGCTATGACGCCGCTTCCGCGTCCGAGTCGTGCGATACCACCCGCCAGTCGGACGGCGACAGTTCGTGTCCATCGAAGCCCTCGTATTCAGGATAGGCCGTGAGGACGAGATACTCCGTGCGCTCGGCCAGATACTCGACGAGTATCTGGACGTTATCGCTGGCAAGACCGCCGAGCCCGTCGAGTAACAGCACCGGCAGACGTTCACCGACCTCGAAGGCCTCGTATCCGGCAAGCGCAGCCACGAATCCCAGCAGTTCGCGTTCGCCTTCACTGAGGGCGTCGAGTGCTGTTTCTCGGCCGTCCCGCGCAACGACGAGTTCGAACGTGCTCGTGAGGCGGGCCGTCTCGAACCCCGTCTCGAACGGCTCGAGCAGGTCATCGAGCGCCGACGAAAATGCCTCGCGCGTCCGCCGTTTGACCTGCTCTTTGCGGGTTCGGAGGTCGGTAATCTCACTCGTCAACGAGTCGTACTCGCGGTCAAGCATGTCCCGCTGCCCCGCTACCGTCTCCGTGTCCTCGAGTTCGTCGCGAGCGTCAGCCAGCTCTGCCTCGGTGTACTTGATCTCGCTTTCGAGATCAGTGAGGCGGTCTTCGGTCGAATCGACGGTCGCTGCGAGTTCCTCGACCTCCGATGTCAAGTCGTTTCGGCGTTCACGCGCCGTCTCGAGGTCGGTCTCCACGTCTGCAAGCCGGGACTCGAGGTCAGCAATCCGGTCGGTGAGATCCGCCTCACGGCGGCGTGCGTTCTTGATTTTCTCTCGTTTGGTCTCGAGTTCGTCGACTTGCGCTTTGGTGTCTTCCGCCCGCGAACCGAGGTCGGTGATCCGGTCGTCGAGTGTGGCCAATTGGGCTTCGATATCCTCACGCGTCGCGTCAGAGCCACAGAGCCAACACGTCACTGAGTCCGCGAGCATATCGTGTGCGACGTCGGTGAGGAGTTCGGTACGCCCTTCGTCTACCACCCGTCTGTTCGCTTCGTACACCGATTGCAACAGCTCCTTGTCTCGTTCGATATCTCGAAGGTCGGCGCGGAGACGCTCTAAGGCACCCGCAATATCGTCGTTCGACGGGATCGTAAGCGACTCCAGTTCGTCTCGCTTCTCCGCGAGGGTCTCACGAACGCTCTGGGCGGTCGATTCGAGCCGTTCGATTTTGGTCTCCACTCGGTCGCGCTGGGCCCGTCGCTCGCTCAACTGCTCGCGGGCAGCACTGTCGCCAGCAGTACCGTCATCGATCTCGGCGCGCTCGGTCTGCAGCTCTTCGAGTTCGGTTTCAAGATTCGATACGCGTTGTTGTAGCTGTGGCAGGCGCTCAGCCGCGGCCTCCGCTCGTTCTCGCTCTCGTTCGACCTGCTCACGTTCGGTCCGCAGCTCCGCAATCTGTTCGTCGATATTCTCGAACTCCAGTGGCCGGGTGAGACGGTCCTTCAGATTCGTACCGGATCGAACGGCTTGCCGGATCGCGTTGTCCTCGTCGAGAAACGCGAATAGCTCCGCACAGACGCGGTCGTACTCCGCGTCGAGATACGGTTGCCCAGATCGGGAGACGGTGCCGTTCGTTCGTTCCAACTGAACCGTGATCTCTCCGTCGTCGGTCCGAAGGACGACTTCCCCGGATGATTGCCCTTCGGTCAACGGGGTTTCGGTGCCGAATGCAGTCTTGATACCGGCCAGAAAACTGGACTTTCCCTGCCAGTTACTCGCTCGAACGGCGTTCACACCCGGTTCGACGTGTGCCTCACCGTGCCGAATCCCGGCGATATTCCTGAGAGACAGATGCCACGACATTCTCAGAGAGCACCTATTACGACACTCTCGACGAGGAACGACTCTCCGAAGAGAACAGTCCGAAGTGCTTCAACGGCAGCGTATGGGAGTGCAATGGTCGACGACTGACTCCGAACGCGGTCCAAGACGGAGTCTTCGGTGTCCGTTTCCGAGTGTGTATTGCACACATACCCGCGTTCGACGGCATCCTCGAACGGCACCCGTACTGAGCAGTCCGGACAACGCAGTTTGACTTGGACATCGACCTGCGCCCGGTCTGCGTCCTGTAGTCGCCCCTTCGAGGTAAGCGAAGACAGGACTGACTGAGCTTTTTCGGCGGCTCGTTCGCGGGCCATCTGCACGGTGTTTGCTTCCCAGTCGGTTTCAGCCGGAGTCGTGTCTTTCTCGGCGTCGAGACACCCCTTGAGGTGATGCCGCATCGTGCTCCAAGAGACGAGTTCCGTCTGGACCTCGTCGATATCGAGACCGTCCGCGGCGAGATCGGCCGCGAGTTCGTCCCGCTGGATATCCGCATCACCGGTGATGAGCTCGAACTCACGGTCGAGATGGACGCTGACGACATCACGGCCGTGTTCTTCGTACACTCGCTTTAGCAGCCGTTTATTGAACCACTCGGTGAGGGCTTTGTACCCGTCGGCAGAACGTCCGTCCGCGCCGGTCCATCGCGCCACGAGATACTCGTCGACCGACTCGTGGCCCGGGTCAGGCACGGTCGGGGCGTGACGTTCGATGAGGGAGTCGACCTTGCATCCCATTGTTTAACTCGAAGGTGTGTCTGGCCGGTAATAAGCGTGATTGCCCGGTGGAGTCGACAGATTCGTCCAGACCGCTCCAAAGCTGTCTACGACGTTGTCCGTCCCCGTGATGTGCGAGGGTGCGAACGACACGCGCAATAACGGCGGCCAGTGCCCCGATTACGGTCCTGCCAAGTTGTACTGACGTGAGTGCGGGGTTGATCTACAGCCCCGCCACGAGCACCCCTGCTGAACCGAGGCCAAACGCAGGGATCGAGGGGTACAAAGAACAGTTCGAGCACCGAACTCGTAACGAACTCGAAGCCCTGACGACGGCCGTGTTGGGTCAAGCGTGGCGAGTGCGGCGTAGCGTCTTCTGGGTCCTCTCTGCCCAGAAACGCTAGCCTCAGCGACAGTATCGACCGACTTGAATGGGATTTTGCAGCGTAAAGAAACTTTGTAGCTGTTTACGAGCTTCAGTTCTCGGCTTCGTCTCGAATAAATACTATTCTTGTGTACTATCTTTTTTTCGTATATTTAGTGTTGAGCGGGCACAGCCTACCGTCCGCAACTGGGTTCGCGAGGCTGACCGACAGTCCAACAGAGCCGAAGCCCGATGGCTTGGGTCGACGAGACCGTATTCAACTCGATGGCGAGCGATATTGGCCGTACGGCGTCATCAGAACGCGTCGCGTGCTGATCGGCGAAGGAGAGCGCAACTCGCGTCGACGCGGCTGCTCCAGAAGCGAGCGGATACCCCACACAGCGCTTGAACTGCCGAGAGTAAACGCTATTGCTTACTCGTGCGGCCGCGAGTCACGTGAGAAGCGCGATGTCGGTGACGCGACCCCCCTGAACGACGCCTGCCGTCGCCACGGCCTCGATTTCGGGTCCGACCACTACAGAAGCCGGAACAGTGCCGAGCGTATATGAAAAGTGGTACGACTACAAAATCCTAATTTTTTCGACTATTTCGATAGCGTCGATAAGGAAACTACGATTAGGTTGTACAGATCATTCGTCTTCGCGTGGAGTCGACGCATCCGAACGGCACACCGAGAATCGCCGAACGTTTAATGTGATTCCGTGACACAGACGGGGGCATGGTCGAAGCGTTCGTGAGACTGCTCTGCCCGGAGTGCGGCAAGGACTGGGAGGACGGACCGACCGACCTGCCCGGCCATCGAAAGAACTTCAGCTGTCCGACGTGTCACGCGACGCGTCGGCTCGCGGAGTTCATGCGGACCGAACGCGACCTAGAACTCGTCAAACAGTTCGAGTGATCAGATCTCCGAAACGGCGGAGAGCGCACCGCAGGCGTCACACTTCAGCACCGTCGCCCCTTGTTCCTCGACCAGTCGAGTGTCGGGTGAGCCACACTCGGAGCACGTCACGAAGGTCTCGACGTACTCGTCGAGGGCGTCGCTCGCGCGGGACTGCTTGAAGTCGCCGGTGAATCGAGCGCGGCCCCGGTCGTCGATACTGGCGCTCGTCCCCAGTTCCGACTGGAAAAACTTGAGAAGGTGGTCCCGGTTCCGGTTCAGCCGGTCGTGTGTCTCGGCGAAGTTCTCGTAGATCGTCACGTTCCCCTCGGGACGAACCTCGGGATCGGGAACTTGGAACCGCTCGACGGCGTCGTTGATTTCCGGCGTCTCGGTCAGCGCTCGGTCGAGACTGTCGTCGTAGTCCATACGCCCAGTTGACTACCGTGACGACTAAAACGTTTCAGGACCCGCGCAGGGCCAGAACGCTGGGCGTGTGGAAAAGTCACATGGGACGCGTGACGAACGACCGTCGCGAGCCATAGGTCGCGGACAGTTGTCGAGGTGCATGTTAACTCCACTCAAGATAATAATATAACCTTCCACTCGCTATGGAGTGTTGTTATGAAAAAGCAGGAGCTCATTCACCTGCACGGCCTCCTGGCCGAGGTAGAGAAACAGTGTGCGGCGTGGCATGACGGCGAAATCGATCTGACGGCGTACGAGGAGATGGGGGTACGACCTACATCTATTCATAAGTCCAAGACCGACCACAAGGCGGCCGTCTTCAAGCTGGCGAACGGCATCACTTCCTCTCTGGACACGTCCGAGGAGCGCGTCGCGCCACACGCGGACTAAACACGTACGGCGCAGTCCCGCGGTGTACCCGAACCGACCAGCGGTGGCACCGGCGACTACTCGTCGACGAGTTCCTCGAACTCGGGGATGAGGTCTTCGTCATCGTCCTCGTCGGCCGGTGTGTCGCTCTCGTCGTCCTCGCTCTCCTCCTCGAGTCGTTCGACCGACAAGACCGTCAGTGGGACGTTCTCCAGTCGCTGACCGATCTCCTTGCGCGCGATCCGGGAGGCGTGTTCCTCCTGTTCGACGTTGAACACCGTCATCTCGAGTTCGAGGGCGACGAGTGCCTCGTCGGCGGCGATAAACGCCGGGGGAAGCTCCTCGCCCGACGGCGAGGTTCGTGACCCCATTTCGATCTCTACGTAGTTGAGGTCCGGGTTCAGCATCTCGCCGGTCTTGGCGATACCGATCCTGATCGCCTCGTCCGGGGTCTCTACGTCGTACACCGGAACCGCTGCCTCGACGACGACTCGACAGTCCATACCACACCGAAATTGTATTTCCACCGTCATGAACCTTCGGCCGCACGGTGTCGTCCGCTGCGTCGCTACGGGTCCGACCGACGGGCGAACGACGCCGTCCCGGCGTGTCGTCTGTTTCGACGCTCGTTCAACTGTATTCCTCTGTATTGCGATTAAATCACCGCCTATCGTCATTTGAACTCTTTTCTTCACCTGTTAGTTGAGCACCGGTGCAATTAACTCCGGCGAGAGCGTCCGTCGAGCCGATGGCACAAGGGACCGACCGGCTCCAGCGATATCTGGCGGACGAACTCGGGGAGTGTCGTAGCGAGGACGTAGAGCGCCGACTCGACGAACTCGGGACGCTCGAAGCGGCGCTCGGGACTGCGCGGGTCGACGCCGAACTCGACGTGCTCTCGGCGCTCGCAAACGAGACGCGCTACACCCTCGTCCGAGTACTCGTCGCCGCGGGCGAGGAACTCTGTGTCTGTGAGCTACACCCAATCGTCGACGTGAGCGAGAGCGGCCTTAGTCACGCTCTCTCACGGCTCGTCGACGCCGGGTTGGTCGAGGGACGAAAGGACGGCCGCTGGAAGAAATACCTAGCGACCAACCGCGCCGTCGCGCTCGTGACGCTGCTCGACGGGAGCGTCGACGGTGAGTAACGCACACGACCACGGGCCACACTGCGGCTGTGAGAGCTGTGGCGACCCGCGTTCGATGGACGTCCTCGATAAGTATCTCACCGTCTGGATCTTCGGGGCGATGGCCGTCGGTGTCGGCCTCGGCTTCGTCGCACCGTCGGTGACGGGACCAATCCGAGACTTCCATCTCGTCGAAATCGGCCTCGTCGTGATGATGTACCCGCCGCTGGCGAAGGCCGATTACTCGCAGCTTCGCTCCGTCTTCAGCAACTGGCGCGTCCTCGGACTCAGCCTCGTCCAGAACTGGCTGATCGGTCCGACGCTGATGTTCGGGTTGGCGGTGATCTTCTTCAGCGGACTCGTCCCCGGTCTCCCGGCCCGTCCAGAGTACTTCCTCGGCCTCGTGTTCATCGGGATGGCCCGCTGTATCGCGATGGTGCTGGTCTGGAACGAACTCGCCGAGGGGTCGACGGAGTACGTCACCGGGCTCGTCGCGTTCAACAGCCTGTTTCAGATCGTCACCTACGGCGTCTACGTCTGGGTGTTCGGACTCGTGCTCCCCCCGCTGTTGGGCATGGAGTCGCTCGTCGCAGGGATCACGGCCTTCGACGTCTCGCCGGGGCAGGTGTTCGAGGCCATCGTCGTCTTCCTCGGTATCCCGTTCGCGGGCGGATTTCTGAGCCGCTACGTCGGGACTCGCCTCAAGGGGGAAACGTGGTACGAAACCGAGTTCGTTCCGCGGGTCGATCCACTGACGCTCGTCGCGTTGCTCTTTACGGTCGTCGTGATGTTCGCCACGCAGGGCGGAACCATCGTCGCCTCGCCGGGTGACGTGCTGTTGATCGCCGTTCCCCTCACGATCTACTTCGTCGTGATGTTTCTCGTGAGCTTCGGCATGGGACGGGGTATCGGCGCGGACTACTCGACGACGACGGCCATCGGCTTCACCGCCGCCTCCAACAACTTCGAACTCGCCATCGCCGTCGCCGTCGCCGTCTTCGGTGTCGGCTCCGGCGTCGCCTTCGCCACCGTCGTCGGACCGCTGATCGAGGTGCCCGTTCTGCTGGCACTGGTCAACGTCGCGCTGTACTTCCAGCGCCGCTACGAGTGGGGCGAGAGCGCCGGAACGACGGCCGCGGAACCGACGACCGACTCATGACCGCCGATCCGATCCGTCTCGCCTTCGTCTGTGTCCGGAACGCGGGCCGCTCGCAGATGTCCGCCGCGTTCGCCGAACGGGAGCGCGACCGCCGGGGCATCGACGCCGAGATACTGAGCGGCGGCACCGATCCCGCCGGTCACGTCCACGGCGTCGTGGTCGACGCCATGAACGAGGTCGGGATCGACGTGACCGACCGGACGCCCCGAGAGATCGGCGCGGCGGAGCTTCGGACCTGCGACTACGCCGCCACGATGGGCTGTTCGACACTCGACGTGGACGCGGTTCGCGACGGCGTCGACGTCCGTGACTGGGCACTCGACGACCCCGGTGGGGCCGACCTCGACCGAGCGCGGGAGATCCGCGACGAGATCGAACGCCGCGTGATCGCGCTGTTCGACGAGATCGAATAGGGCCGGGTTACTCCCCGCCGGCCCGAAGGTAGTAGAACAGATACGTCTGTGCGTAGCCGGCGTACTCGCCCCCGAGGCGTTCGCGGATCGCCCGTGAGGTCTCGGCGTAGGAGCCGCGGTCGCAGTCGGGGTAGTGGTCGGCGATGGCCGAGCGGATCCACGTATCCAGCGGCACCGCCTCCAGATAGCCCAGCGAGAACAGCAACACGCAGTCGGCCACCTTCTCGCCGACGCCGACGAAGCGCGTGAGATACTCGCGGGCGTCCTCGTACTGGCGACCGCCGGCGGCCGCCGGCGTCGCCTCGCCGTCGGCGACCATGGTCGCCGTTCGTCCGACGTAGGGGGCGCGGTAGCCGAGTTTCAGCGCCCGGAGTTCCTCCTCGGTGCGGGCAGCGAGTTGCTCCGGTGTCGGGAAGGCGTGGTACGTCCGGCCGTCGACCGAGAGCGTGTCGCCGTACTCGTCGGCGAGTGCCCGCTGCATACCGTGGATGCGCGAGACGCGCATCTGTGCCGAGCAGATAAACGAGATCAGGCAGGGAAACGGCGGGTCGCGGACCAGCCGCAGTCCCTGATAGGCCTCGTACGCGCGAGCGAGCAACGGATCGTCGGGGGTGGCCCCGAGAATCGCGTCGAGGTCGTCGTCGAGGCGGAGCAGATGAGTGAGGACTGGAACGGCGTCGGTCGTCGACTCCCATACCAGTCGCTCGTCGGTCTGTCGCACCCGGACGACCGCCCGGTCGTTGCCGACGGCATCGAGCGGCGGGACAACCGTCTCGTACCACGCGTCGCCCCCGTGGGCGACGTCACGTTCGTACATCCCCCCGTCGGGTCGGGTCCAGAGGTAGCTCTGCCCGCTCTCGACGGTCGCCTGCAGGTCGAAGGGGCCGTCGAGGGTATCGAGCGGGATGGCGCCGCGTTCCATGCGGTCGGGTTGGCCCGGCGGGGTTTCCCGGTTTCGCTTCTACTCCTCGTAGGCGGCGTCGAGCGGTGGGGCCTCCACGCCGCGGTCGGCGCGATAGTCGGCGGCGACGGCGAGAACCGCGACGCCGAGACACTCCCACAGCACGAGGGCGGGGACTACCGTCGACAACGGGTCGCGGACGAGGACGGCGTCGGCGACCACGCCGTCGAGGGGCGGCGTCCACCGCGCGAAGCCGAGTGTCGTGGCGGGATCGAGGGTGACGACACGCGCGAGGATGACCGTCGTCGCGGCGAGGGCGACGGTGGCGACGACCGCCAAGGCGACGGCAGGGGGGCGGAACAGACACCGGCGATACAGCCCCGGGCGGAGGACGGGGAGGAGGCCGGCGGAGACGGCGAGGGCGGCGTAGCCGAGAAAGACCCCGGCGAGCGCCACGTAAAGGGCGTAGCCGACCAGATCCAAGGCGACGACGACGCCAGCGAGGAGGCCGGTCGTCGCCAGCGCGGGGTCGGGCACGCCGGGGCGGGTGGATCGGTCGAGTCCGGGAACCACCTCGGCGACGCCTCGGAGCGTCTTGGTGGGGAGCCACACCGTCGCGAGCGCGGCCCCGAGAGCCGCGAGAGTCGTCCCGGGGACGAGCAGGCGTCGAGGGGCAGTGCCGAGGGCACTCGCGGCCGCCTCGGCGAACGGCGCCGACGCGAACACCAGCCGCGCCCAAGGGATGACACCGAGGGTCACCAGCGCGGCGAGGGTCGTGACGGCGCCCACGAGCAACACGCCGACGAGGAGCGCCCGGGGGACGGTCCGGCGGGCGTCGGCGACGAGCGCGGACGGGGCGGCAGCGGCCTCGAAGCCGGCGAAGCCGAACAGCGCGGCGACGGCCGCGCCGCCGAGAGTCGACAGCGGCCGTTCTTGGAGCGGGGGCGTCGGCAGGAGCGGCCGAAAGTTGTCGGGGGCGATGGCCGTCGCCCCCGCGACGAGCATCCCGGCGAGAACTACGAGGAGCGTCCCGGTGAGCCACAGTTGGGCGCGCCCCGCCGCCGCCGGGCCGAGGGCGTGGACGAACACGAGCGCGGCGAGGACGGTCAGGGCGGCGGCGGTTGGGGTGACGGGCAGGAGGGTCGCGGCCGCGTCGCCGAGACCAGCCACCAAGGCGGCGAGGACGGCGACGTAGGCGCCGACGGTGGGCCAAGCCGCTAGGAACCCAACCGCGCGGGATCCCCCGGTTCGGGAGACGGCGAGGTAGACGAGGCCGTCCCGGGCGGCGAGGGGGCTAGAGAGGTAGACGGCGGCGGCGACGGCGACCGAACAGGCCGCGAGCGTCCCGACGAGGTAGGCGAGCGGCGTGGCCGGGCCACCGAGATTTTCGACGCCACTCGGGAGGGCGAACACGCCCGCACCCAGCGGGAGCGCGATGCCGAGGGCGACGGCGTGTCGTGGCGCGAGCGGGTAGGTCGTGGGCACAGTTCTCATGGGAAGAGAAGCGAAAAATAACTTGCGCGGCCGGCTGGAGCCGCGTGTTCGACAGTATTATTCCGCTCGTCCGACTTCGACCGGTATGAGCGAAATCGTAGTGACGCTTCCCGACGGGTCGGAGCTCTCCGTCGCGGAGGGGTCGACGGTGGAGGACGTCGCCTACGAGATCGG